>Ga0256407_10006790_pt1 | contig 17522 bp, 12 predicted proteins | sample RumenRJG_04DNA_FD_193489 | JGI IMG/M metagenome (GOLD analysis project Ga0256407, IMG submission 193489) | Bovine rumen microbial communities from Lethbridge, Alberta, Canada - RJG_04 | ecosystem: Host-associated > Mammals > Digestive system > Stomach > Rumen | place: Canada: Alberta...
CTCTACGCGGTTAATTTTGACCTCGGAATTATTTTCCTTTTCAATCAACTTGAAAAGAACGCTTCGTGCTATTTTGTGCAACCAGTCGTTTTTTTCTTCTTTAGCCAAACGTAGCAACCATGAAATTTGATAGTCTAACATTGCCTCGTAGCCGTGATTGCTACGAGAGCTGTCTTGCATAAATAGTGATTTTTCCATATTTTGAATATTGCTTTTAATTGAAGAATAATAACTTTCCGTAACAATTGTCACTCAGTACTTCAATGTCGTGTACACTTGCTGCCATCGGTAACAAAAACATCAAAAGAAGTAGAATTTGTTTTTTTGATAATTATATTGTTTTAGGTTACTATTGTTATCAAATACATACAAAAAGAAAACGTGAGCAATTACTTCGCTTACGTTTCCCAGGTATCGCCAAACACCTAACTACCATTAACGAGTAAAGGCCCACGCCAAAGGCGTGAGCATCCATACTTTTACTCCTGGTAGTTTCTTTAATTTGGCGAATTAGGGAAACCAGATTCAAGTGGACGCGTCAGTTCCTATATGTCCTTATTATATATTTATCTGCTCATAGGCATTTTGTTTTTTTATTTACTATTGTTTCATTGATTTGATTCAATCTCTTCAATATAGTGCTCTACCTGTTCCAAAAGTACAGGCAAGTCTTTCGTATATGTTTCCCAAATGAATAATGGACTAGTTGTGTAATAGCCATGCACAAGCACGTTTCTCATATCAATTATGTCACGCCATGGAACTTCAGAATGATTATCTCTGAAATCCTTAGTCAAGAGATTGGCTGCCTCACCAATAATCATAATATTGTGGACTACAGCATGATAACACATAACATCAGATTTCATTTCCTCGAAAGTTTTTCCATCAAGGAAACTCATCACATATCCAATACGTTCTTTAATGTGATTCAAGCGATCAATATCTCTAAGCAACTCTCTCATAAATCATCATTTTTTCTTTTTGAGCCGTAGCAGCAGCGGCTGGGCGTAAAGTTCCTTCCTCAACAAGATCAACTTTACAGCCTAAGTGCTCCTCAAGTTCCCGATGCATACGTGCATAGGCAAATAAACCGATAGGACTGCTATGGTCAAACTGTACCAACAAGTCTATATCACTTTCTGGCGTCTCTTCACCTCTGGCATAGGAGCCAAAAAGCCATACTTTCAGGACGGGTTGCGTCTTGAAGTAGTCGGCTATTTTTTGTTGCATTGCTTGTGTACACATAAGCGATACGTTTGGGTGTCGAGTGCAAAAATAAGAATTATTTTTCAATAATCAAAATTATGGGAAGAAAAAGTGATGAAAAAATCGTCTAAGAGAAGTCTTTTTCAGAAGGTTTAGACTATTTTTCAAACACTTTAGACAATAGTTATATGGCTGTGGGAAAGAAAGTCATATCTTTGCACCATGATAAAAAATCAACACTGTATGAATAAGAGAAAAATTGTGGTGACAGCCATCATGGCTATATGGATGCTGGCAGATGTGTCGGCCGTCAACTACCGTAGCATCGCTCATGTGGGCAACGTCAGTGTGGAGGCTCCTGTGGGAAACGTACCCCGACTGCCCTACCAGTTGTGGGTGGAGTATGCCGACGGCAAGGGAGAGTACCGCCAGGTGAGGTGGCAAAACTCATCGGAGGCTACAGAACAAGCCGAGGCGAACCCGGCCATCAATCCTGAAGGAACAAGTTATAAGGTGCGCGGGTTTATCATAGGTGACAATACCACCCCCAATGGCTATCCGGTATGGGCAGAGGTGAAGGTGGTTTCAAGTTCAAAGTTCCAGGTTCCAAGTCATCAACCCGTGGCAGAAACGCTGCCCCTGAACGATGTGAGCATCGACGGAGAGAACCGCCTGGCATGGAACCGCGACCTCGACATCGACCAGCTCATCAGTCTGCCTGTGAAGCAGCAGCTATATAACTATCGCGACACCTATGGCCTATCCACCGAGGGCTATCCTGAGAGCGACGGATGGGACTCGCCAACCACTAAACTGAAGGGACACGGCTCGGGCCACTATATGTCGGCTATGGCCTTTGCCTTTGCCAGCTGTCAGGATGAGGCCAAAAAGGATATTCTTCGCAAAAACATCACGGAGATGGTCAACGAGCTGCGCAAATATCAGGAGATGACCTTTGTATGGAACGAGCAGCTTGGCCGCTACTGGGAAGCCCGTGACTTCGCTCCTGAAGAGGAGTTGAAGGAGATGAAAGGCACGTGGGCCGACTTCGACCGCTATAAGAAAGAATACCAGAAATATGGTTACGGCTATCTGAATGCCATCCCCGCACAGCATTGCGTGCTTATAGAGAAGTACGCCCCTTATAACAACGAGAGTGGGGTGTGGGCACCTTATTATTCTGTACATAAGCAACTGGCTGGCCTCATTGATATTGCCACTTATATCGATGACAAGGCAACGGCAGAAAAGGCCCTGCTCATAGCCAAGGACATGGGACTGTGGGTGTGGAACCGTCTGCACTACCGCACCTACGTGAAGAGCGACGGACGTCAGGATGAGCGTCGTGCCAAGCCCGGCAACCGCTATGAGATGTGGAATATGTACATCGCCGGTGAGGTGGGCGGCATGGCAGAGTCGCTGGCACGCCTGTCGGAGATGACAAGGGGGAGTGAAGAATTAAGAGTGAAGAGTGAAGAATTAAGTGTTAGCGAGAAACTGCTGGAAGCTGCCAACTATTTCGACAGCCCTGCCTTCTTTGACCCGCTGGCAAAGAATATTGATGCTATCCGTACACGTCATGCCAACCAGCATATCCCCATGGTAACAGGTGCGCTTCGTTCTTTCCGTGGAAATAATAATCCTTACTACTATAACTTGGCACAGAATTTCTGGACGATGATCCAAGGGCGATACCGCTATGCCATGGGCGGCGTTGGCAACGGTGAGATGTTCCGCCAGCCTTATTCGCAGATCACCTCCATGTGTACCAACGTCACTCATTGGGGTGGACACGAACGCCAGGAACCAACCATCAACGAGACCTGCTGCGCCTACAACCTTGCCAAACTCACGAAGGATCTGAACTGCTTCAATCCCGACGATGCCAGCTATATGGATTATTACGAGCGGGTTCTCTTCAATCAGATAGTAGGGTCGGTGAACCCACGGCAGTATCAGACTACTTACCAGTATGCCGTAGGTCTGGATGCCTCCAAGCCCTGGGGCAACGAGACACCACAGGCCACCTGCTGCGGTGGTACGGGTGTGGAGAACCACGTAAAGTATCAGGAGGCAGCCTACTTTGTGAACGACAACACCATTTGGGTAGCCCTTTATATGCCCACCACTGCCAAGTGGGAAAAGAAAGGTGTCGTCGTGAAACAGGAATGTCAGTGGCCGGCAGAAAAGAGCACCATCACTGTCAAGCCAAATAATTCTCAATTCTCAATTCTCAATTCTCAATTCTCCATGAAGCTCCGCGTGCCCTATTGGGCTACCGAGGGTTTCGACATCAAACTGAATGGCAAGAGTATAGCCAAGACCTACCAGCCTTCAAGCTATGTGGAGATTCCTGCCCGCCGATGGACTGAGAAGGATGTGGTAGAGGTGGAGATGCCGTTCACCAAGCATCTTGACTTCGGACCAGACAAGTATGAGGGTATGTGGGTAGGTGCATTCATGCGCGGTCCGCTGGTGATGGCAGCCACCGGCATCAAGACTTGGCAGGAGGCCACCGTTGACGTGGCTCCCGACCTGAGTGACGTAACGGTCGATAGCAATTCTTCACTCTTCACTCTTCACTCTTCACTCAAATTCATCCCCGATTACGACGGCGATAAGCACCTCACCCATTATTTTCGCATGAACATCCCCGCTGATCCGCATGCAAAGGCCAGTGTGGCCGATGGTTTCCCCGTAGACAAATCAGAGCTCCGCGAACTGCTTTTCATTGCCAAGAATCGCATCAAGGAACAGCAGGAATGGAATACCCTCACGGTAAAAGTACCGGAATATGCACCCTGGGCACCACATGCCTTCGCCCGTATGGAAGAGCAGTATGCAAAGGCGCAGCCTTATATGGATGCACCGACCGACCGCTATACGCAGGAAGAAATTGATAACGTAGCTTCGGCACTGAATGCCGTCATCAACACCATGCGACCAGGCAACTTGCCCGAACTGGAAGACCTTGACGAACTGCAACAATTACTCGAAAAGGCAAAACAACTGCCAAATGATAACGAGAAGGCTAATCGCGCCATCGCCTATGCAGGAATGGTTATTCGTTATGTCAGCGATGGCAGTGGTACGATGGATATGATCCAGCGTGCTGCCAACCAGCTGAAGGATGTGCTTGGACAGTAAAGGAATCAGATATGAAGAAACTCGCTTTATTCTTTATTGTTTTTTCTTTATTCTATAGCCACGCAGTGGCGCAAAAGCGCATCTACATACCAGATGATTTGCGTAAGATGAATCTGGACTCCGACACTTCGCAATGGTGTTGGAAGCGGTCGGCAGAGACCCGTGATTGCATCTTTATGTGGGAGCGGGGCTTTGGTAATGACCTGCAAGACCCGCCACAACTGGAAGGCAAACCCATGTCGTTCAATCTCTCCGTACTGATGGAACGTGTGCAGTCGTTCTACACCTTCTTCCACGATTCGTTGGCATTTGTACGTCCCGGTTCCAAAACCGACCAATACAAAATGATGGTCATGGTGATGTATTCGCTCGACGGCACCGCCTATGGTGGCACCTATGATAACTTTATCGGTGGACTGTGGGTAGCTCCTAACCGTATTCAAGATAAAACGATGAACTGCATGGCCCATGAATTGGGGCATTCTTTCCAATTGCAGATTCCAGCCGACTCCGTAGGTGAAGCATGGGGAGGTTCTGGCTTTTATGAAATGACTTCACAATGGATGCTGTGGCAGGTAAACCCTTGGTGGCTGCGCGATGAGAACTACCATTTCGAGGCCTTCAAAAAGCTTACCCATAAGGCATTCTTGTCCATGGAGAATATCTACCACTCGCCATTCGTTATCCAGTGGTGGAGCGACCTTCATGGAAGGAAGTCCATTGCTGAACTCTATCGTCAGGGACGCCGGGGGGAAGACCCGGTGATGACCTACAAGCGTATGTACAAGATGTCGCAACAGCAGTTCTGTCAGGAGATGCTGGAAGGCTATAAGCACCTGGTGAACTTCGACTTCAAGCATGCTCGCCAAGAGACACGGCCATACGCTTGCACTTGGAGTACGCCGCTCGACACACTGAAAGGCGGTTGGCAGCAACCTCAGACCACACTCGAGGACTATGGCTTTCATATCATCCCGCTCCCCGTGAAGAAGAACAAGCCAAAGGTTCAGGTGAAGGGTGAGAATATGCTCTGGGATCTGGTTGAGGTAGAGGGGAAGTACTATCTGGTGGTGATGGGTGCGCCAAAGGAACACGTCCAACTCTATCAGCAGTCTGACAGCCACGTCAATACCTATCCCTACAAGTTCCGAATCCTTTAAAACAAAGACTCATGAAACGCTTCAGAATAATATCATTGACAGCTGCCCTCCTGATGTATGGTATGCTTCATGCCAAGGACTACACCGTGACATCGCCCGACGGCAAACTGAATGTCACCATCAGCCAGGGCGTGACCATCAGCGTCAGCCGACAAGGCAATCACGTTGTGACAGTAAAGGGAACGCTCGCGAATATGAACGGTAAGGTGCTGGGCTGTCATACTACCAAGGTACAACAGGAGAAGATTGTGAGCCCTTTCTATCGACAGCCGCAGTTTACTGTCAGTTACCGGCAGGCCGATGTGATGCTTTCCGGTGGATTCGGAATGCAGGTGAGGGCCTATGATGAGGGCGTGGCCTACCGTTTCTATACCACCAACAAGGGCGAAACGATTATCGATAACGAAAGTGTGGTCTTCGGTTTCCCCGAAGACACAAAGGCCTGGCTCTCATACACCACCAATGCCGAAAAGCCCTTTGCGATGGCTTTCCAGAATACCTATCATGAGACCTTGATAAGAGATGCACGCCCGTTGCCGGCCTTCCTTCCTGCTACCATTGAGGTGGGGAATGCCAAAGTGACCATTCTGGAGAGTGATTTGCGTAGCTATCCTGGTATGTTCCTCAAGGCCGACGGCGATAATCTGACAGCATGTTTTGCTCCTTATCCCAAGACAATGAATTACTACAAGTGGCGTGGTATGTCGTATGTGGCTGAAACAGAAAACTATATTGCTAAAAGCACAGGTCCTCGCACCTTCCCTTGGCGTGTCTTGGCTATCACAGAAGACGATACACAGATGCCCGTTAATAATCTTGTCTATGCGCTGGCTACCCCCAATCAAATAGGTAACACCGACTGGATTAAGCCCGGCAAGGTGGCTTGGGACTGGTGGAACGACTGGAACCTGAAAGGTATCGATTTCAAGGCAGGCATAAACACGCGTACCTATCAGTATTATATTGACTTCGCCGCCAAGAACAAGATCCCTTACATTGTTCTCGACGAAGGATGGTATGACTCCAACAAGGCCGACATCATGAACCCTATCGCCGATATTGACTTGCAAGGTCTGGTTGATTATGGTCGCGAACGGGGTGTCAGCATCGTACTCTGGACCGTATTCAACGTGCTTGATGAACATCTCAATGAAGCTTGCGAGAAATACGCTAAGATGGGCATCAAGGGCTTTAAGATAGACTTTCTGGATCGTAACGACCAGACAGCAGTGGAGATGGCTGAGCGATTGGCGAAGACCTGCGCCCAACACAAGCTCTTTGTCGACTATCATGGCTTCTATGCGCCAACGGGCATGAGTCGCACCTATCCCAATATCCTGAACTACGAGGGCGTGTTTGGTATGGAGGAATGTCGCTGGGCGAAGAAAACCACCGATATGCCCCTCTACGATGTCACCTTCCCATTTATCCGTATGATGGCCGGACAGGCGGACTTTACACCTGGTGCTATGCGCAACGGTACGAAGGAGAACTGGGTGGAATGCTATCAGAATCCTGTATCCATGGGTACCCGCTGTCACCAAGCAGCCTGTTACGTCATCCATGACTCTCCGTTTACCATGCTCTGTGATGCTCCTACTAACTACGAGCAGGAACCGGATTACACGAGTTTCATTGCGGCCATCCCTGATGAGTGGGACGAGACGCGCGTGCTGCAAGGTGAGATAGGGAAGTATATCATCACCGCACGCAGGAAGGGTGATAGTTGGTATGTCGGAGGTCAGACCAACTGGGACGAGCGAACTATACCGTTGCCGCTCAGTTTCCTGGGTGACGGTTCTTTCGTCACCACGATGCTTACCGACGGCATCAATGCGAATCATAACGCTGAGGACTATCGCCTTGAGCGCAAATATCTCCATAACGGTGAGACGCTTCATGTCCGCATGGCTTCTGGTGGCGGTTTCGTCATGAAATTTGAAAAAGAAACAATACAAAGATGAGAACAAGGAGAATACCGTTCATATTGTCGGCCTTGATACTGACACTCAGTATCAGCGCACAAGTGACTAAGGAGGACTACCAACGTGCCTTTGCCATAGGTGGGAAGTATTCTGGAAAAGTAAAGAATGGCGACGTGAGAGTTCACGTCCGTCACGGTGAACACAAGTTCTGGTATTCGGTCTTTGACGGTAAGTCACAGGTATTCAAGGAGGTCAATGCCGACAAGAATACGGTGGAGGTGCTGCCTGAGAATCCCGAGAAGCCCCGTCAGCATCACCAATGGCGCGGCCCTCAGCGTCACTGGATGGAGGTGCCTGATGAAAAGGACGGTTTCCGGATGTCGCCAGATGGAAAGGTGCAGGTGTTTCATAAGGAAAACAACCTGTGGACGAAGCAGGACGGACAGGAACGGCCTCTGACCACCAACGGCGACTCTTCGTATTACTATTCTGCATGGGGCAGTTTTTCGGCCGACGGCCGCTACTATGCCACGGTGCGTATCAAGCCGGCTCCCAAGCACTATGTCTACTATGTGGAGTCCTCACCCAGAAACCAGTTGGAGCCCATACTTCACAAACAGGAGTATGCCAAGCCCGGCGATTCGCTCAACTATCGCGTGCCGGTGATTGTGGAACTGGCAACGGGACGGGTGGTGGAACCTTCAACAGCCCTCTTCCAGCATCAATATCAAGTGTCGGCACCTGTTTGGAATGCCGATAATGAATATGTGACGTTTGAGTTCAATGAGCGTGGACATAAGACTTATCGCATTCTGGAATTGTCGGCAAAGACAGGACAGGTACGTACGCTGATAGAAGAGAAGAACGACAAGTATGTGAACTATAACCGTCAGCGACGCATTGACCTGCAGGACGGAAAACATATTGTATGGACCAGTGAGCGCGACGGACGAAATCATATTTATTTGTATGATCGCGAGAAAGGGAAATTAGTGCGTCAGATTACCAAGGGAGAGTTCTATGTGCGTGGCATCCAGCATGTGGACGAGAAGGCTGGCGTCATCTATTTCTCGGCTTGCGGCATGAACAAAGAAGAAGATCCTTATCTGATTCATTATTATAAGATAGGTCTTAATGGTAAGGGCTTGGTATGCCTCACCCCAGAGGAGGGCACTCATAGCGCCACCTTTACTGATGATATGGCGTATCTCATCGATACCTATTCTATGGTTACCACGCCCCCTGTCACCGTACTGCGTTCTGGTAAGGACGGAAAAATCCTACGTACGCTTGAGACGGCAGATATCACCGCCCTTGAGGCAGAAGGATGGAAGGCACCAGAGGTCTTCGTGGCCAAGGGTCGCGACGGCAAGACGGATATGTGGGGACTCATTCAGCGTCCTTCAAATTTCGATCCCAACAAAAAGTATCCTGTCATCGAATATATCTATTCAGGCCCTGGCGACCAGTATGTGCCGAAATCGTTCACCCCTTGGCTCTATTACCTGCAAAATATGGCGGAACTGGGCTTCATCGTGGTACAGGTAGATGCGATGACCACCTCGTTCCGTACCCGTGAGTTTGAGGAGGTGTGCTATAAGAATCTGAAGGATGCCGGACTGCCAGACCGCATCGCATGGATTAAGGCAGCAGCCGAAAAGTACCCCTATATGGACATCGACCGTGTGGGTATCTATGGCTGTTCGGCTGGTGGACAGAACGCAATGGCTGCGGTGTTGTGGCATGGAGACTTCTACAAGGCGGCATACGCTGCCTGTGGCTGTCACGACAACCGCATGGATAAAATATGGTGGAACGAGCAGTGGATGAGTTATCCCATTGACAGCTCTTATGTCGAGTGTTCGAACGTGGAGAACGCTTATCGGTTGGAACGTCCGCTGATGCTCGTCGTGGGTGAACTCGATGATAATGTGGATCCTGCCTCTACGATGCAAGTGGTCAACGCCTTGCAGAAGGCGAATAAGGACTTTGAACTGGTGGTTATCCCTGGTGCTCATCATACTATGGGCGAGAGCTACGGCGACCATAAGCGCTACGATTTCTTTGTACGTCATCTGATGGGTGTCGAACCTCCGAAGTGGAGCGAACTGAAATAACTAAAACTATAACAATATGAAAAAGCTCTTATTAAGTTTATCATTTATCATTTATCATTTATCATTTAGCTTCGCGCAAACGGGCTATCCTATTACCCCTGTGCCCTTCACAGCCGTAAAGGTGGCACCAGGCACTTTCTGGGGCCAGCGCTTAGAGGCCAGTCGTAATGTCACCGTACCCCTTGCTTTCTCGAAATGCGAGAGTGAAGGGCGTTACAAGAATTTTGAGAATGCTGCCGCCCACCTGAAAGACCCCTCGAAGGTATTTAAGGTGAATGGCGTGGGCTATTCCTTCGATGATACCGACCCCTATAAGACCATCGAGGGTGCCGCTTATATCCTGCAGACCTATCCCGATAAGAAACTGGCTCATTATGTGGATTCCGTTATCGACATCATTGCATCGGCTCAGGAGCCTGATGGCTATCTTTATACGGCTCGTACACAGAATCCTGCCGACCCACATCATTGGGCTGGCGATCGTCGTTGGGTGAAGGAAGAGGACCTCTCGCATGAGCTCTATAACTTAGGTCACATGATTGAGGGTGCCGTAGCCCATTGGCAGGCTACAGGCAGTAAAAAGTTCCTCGACATTGCCCGTCGCTATGCTGATGTGGTATGTAAGGAGGTAGGTCCTAATCCTGGTCAGGCCTGCGTGGTACCTGGACACCAGATTGCCGAGATGGCGCTCTGTCGTCTCTACTTGGCTACGGGCGAGAAGAAATACCTTGATGAGGCTAAGTTTCTGCTCGACTATCGTGGCAAGACGCAGATCAAACAAGAGTATTCACAGAGTCATAAGCCCGTTATTGCTCAAGATGAGGCCGTAGGCCATGCTGTCCGTGCAGCTTATATGTATGCTGGTATGGCTGATGTGGCTGCCCTTACTGGCGATCAGGGCTATATTGATGCCATTGACCGTATCTGGGATAACATCGTGACGAAGAAGCTCTACATCACTGGTGGTATTGGTGCAACCAGTAGTGGTGAGGCCTTTGGCAAGAACTATGAGTTGCCCAATATGAGTGCCTATTGCGAGACCTGTGCAGCTATCGGAAATGTGTATGTGAACTACCGTCTGTTCCTGCTTCATGGCGACTCGAAGTATTTCGATGTGCTGGAGCGTACGCTCTATAATGGTCTGATTTCTGGTGTGTCGCTCGAAGGCAACGGTTTCTTCTATCCTAATCCCTTGGAGTCGATGGGCCAGCACCAGCATCAGGCATGGTTTGGATGTGCCTGCTGTCCCTCAAACATCTGTCGTTTCATCCCCTCGCTGCCAGGATATATATATAGCCTCACCCCCAGCCCCTCTCTCAAGGAGAGGGGAGTAAATAGAAATGGCGATAAGGGTAGCAAATTGCCAGCGATCTATGTAAACCTCTTTATGTCGAATACCGCTACACTCAATCTGAACGGCAAGAAGGTGACGCTCTCTCAGCAGACCAACTATCCGTGGGATGGCGATATCACCATCAATATTGATCAGAACACTGCAGGCCAGTTTGCCCTGAAGATCCGCATCCCTGGTTGGGTGAAAGGAAAAGTGGTACCCTCTGACCTCTATGCCTATACTGACAATAAGCGCCTCGGCTATACGGTGAGCGTCAACGGTCAAGAGTACTATCCTGAGAATCGCGATTATATTACCATTGACCGCAAATGGAAGAAGGGCGACAAGGTTCAGATTCATTTCGATATGGAGCCTCGTATCGTGCGTGCTAATAATAAGGTGGAGGCCGACCGAGGTATGGTAGCCATAGAGCGTGGACCGCTGGTTTACTGTGCCGAGCATCCCGATAATCAGTTTGATATCTTCTCTGCTTTGATGAATCAGGAGCCTCAGTTCACCCTTGGTAAGGCTGAGATTGCAGGTACGCCTATTGTGACACTGACTACCGATGCCCAAACACTCGACTTCAACAAGCAAGGCAAACTGACTACAAAAGACCAGACGCTTACCCTGATTCCTTATTATGCTTGGTGTCATCGTGGCAGTGGAAAGATGCGTGTATGGATTCCTCAGGATTTGAAGGCTACGACACCTGCACAGCCCGCCACACTGGCCAGCGAGAGTAAGGTGACCAGTGGTTCGCGTGTGCCTGCCCTCTCGTCTATCAACGACCGTCTGGTGCCACGCGACGAGAACGACCGTTCGATGCCTTACACCCATTGGTGGCCTAAGAAGGCTACCACGGAATGGCTCGCCTACGAGTTCCCACAGGCCGCTACCGTTCAGAGCTGCACCGTTTATTGGTTCGATGATGCCCCTTGGGGTGGCTGTCGTGTACCTAAGTCTTGGCGCATCCTCTATCAGAACGCGCAGGGACAGTGGCAACCCGTAGAAGGTGCCGATGGTTATCCCACCGTACGTGGTGCTGCCTGCACGGTGAACTTCAATCCTGTGAAGACTAAGGCTTTGCGACTGGAGGTTACCCAGCCCGATGATTTCTCATCCGGTCTGTTTGAGTGGATTGTGAAGTAAAAATAAGAAACGAGTAGGAGGCGAACACTAATCTGAGTTGTTCGCCTCCTATTTTTTGGAGCTTTCCCGCCAATCTGCTGGCGTACGGCCCGTCAGTTCCTTGAACTTGCGCTGGAAGTAGCTGCGGTCGGTGAAGCCACACTCGCGGGCGACGGCCTCGTTCGACCATTCGGGATGTTCGTTCAGCAGCTCTTTCGCTTTCTCTATGCGCAGGCGGTTCAGCCAGCCGGCATAGTCTATGTGGTGGCGGCTGAGCCATGCGGAGAGCTGTTCACGGGCGATGCCCATCTCGCCTGCAATGGTGGCGGGCGAGGACGCCCGCGTTCCCAGAATTGGCTGCAAAGGTACTAAATCCCGATGAAATGGGCAATTATTGGATGTGGAAAATACAGATTCCACACCTAAATAGCACAGATTCCACACCTACCTCGCATTTTCCACACCCTTTTTCGATATAATTATGTACCTTCGCGCACGTTTTATTTCGTGCATTACGCGCACAATCAATCGACGATAAACATTAACAAATAACAATTTAAACATCAAACAAAGCAATGAAACAAACAATGGAAACAAAGAGACAGTATGCACGGCAGCAGATGCGCGTCGTGGAGTTGAGACAGCGTGCCGCATCCTGGCTGTGAGCGGCGAAGGCCTCGGAAAGAGTGCATCAATGTCAGTGACGTACGACGAGGAGGAGATATAAACACGAATTACCACGAATTATCCATTAATTCCATGCGCAGCAATTATATGAGCAATTATATGGCCGCTCGGCTCTGCCGCTTGGCTAGTCCAAGAATTACATGTTAAAAGAAAGATTTCTGGCCGCAGGCCTTATAATTTTGAAATAGATTTTTTTATAATTTTGAGCGAAGCGACCCTAAACAAAGAATGACAATGAAGAAGACAATGATATTTCTAAGCTTGCTGGCGATGGTTTCGTACAGCAAGGAGGTAAACACTTCTATCAGCGTTTACCTCCTACTTGATTTCGTTGGACGACTCGGATTCGAACCGGGAATGACAGAACCAAAACCTGTAGTGTTACCATTACACCATCGTCCAATCGCTATTAAGCGGGTGCAAAGGTACGAAGATTTTAGTGATTCACCAAATATTTGAATAAAAAAGTGGATATAACGAGGTCGTTTATCTCACCACTTCTGTGAATTCGGGCTTTGTCGAATCCCCATTTCCTACCGTAACATAGATGATAGAGGTGCCTTCAGCACCGTTCATCCCGCGACTCTTCACCGTGAATTTATAGTCGGTACTCTCCTCTGTCTCTCGTTTGCCGACGGTCAGCGGGGTGCCGAGGGGGAACTGATAGCTGGAGCAGGCGGCATCGAAAATCTGCTTCTCTGCTTCTGTCACGGGCTGCTGCTCACTGTAGTCGGGCAAGGCCTTTACGTTGCCCTCCTTGTAACCATTCTCTATCAGGAAACGATTGATTTCCTTGGGAGCCGATGCTACACGTGCTGTACGAACGCCATAGCCTTTGGCAATGGTTGCTTTGGGTAAAGCTGTCTTGAGGGCATCGGTTGAGGTGTTCAGTCCACCGCTACCGAAGGTGCAGAAAGGTACGACGGTCTTACCGGCAAAGTCTTGCTCCTTCACCAATGTGATAATGGGATTGGCGTAGGTACCAAACCAGATGGGGTAGCCCAGGAAGATGATGTCGTAGTCGGCAATCTGCTTCTTCAAGGGCTTGAGGGCAGGCATCTCGCCGCTTTGCATCTCACGCTGTCCGCGCTGGATGGTCTCCTGGAAGTTTCCCGTGTAGGGTACTACAGCCTCAATCTCTTCGATATCGGCTCCCAATTGTTTTTGCATCTCCTGTGCTACAATCTTTGTTGTTCCCGTCTCGGAATAGTAGAGCACCAGTGCTTTCTGCTGTGCACAACCTGTCATGACAGCTGCCATCATCACCATAAACGATAAAATTTTTTTCATCTTTATATTTGTTATTTCTTCTCTTTCTTATCTTTTTTCTCAGCTTTGCTGTCGTCCTTCTTTGGAGTTACTTCTGTTGCGTCATAGTTGATCTTCTTGAAGCCGGCAATGATTTTCTTTACATCGGTCTTGTCTGCGTCATACGTGATGGTAATGCTCTGATTAGGAATGTCGGTCTCAATCATCTTCACTCCCTTCTCGAAGCGCAGGTTACCCTTGATTCTGTTCTCACAGCTCTCACAGTGCATCTGTGGCTGAGTGGTTACTACTACAGTCTTGATGTCCTTGGCCATACCAACCAATGCGGTCAGCATCATGGCGCTTAATACTAAAACTTTTTTCTTCATTATTTAATCTTTAATGTTTAATCTTTAATGTTTAATCTTTAATGTTTAATCTTTAATGTTTAATGTTTAATCTTTAATCTTTAATGTTTAATCTTTAATGTTTAATCTTTAATGTTTAATCTATTACAGTCTTCCGACATTTATGCGGATACCAGCATAGAACATGGTGCCTTGCACAGGTCCCCAAACCATCGTGGGGTCGAACGTGCTGCTCCAAGGGTTAGCGGCATTGATGATAGATTGCTTCTGACGGAAGCCCGTGAGGTTCTCTCCACCAATATAGACGGAGAAATGACGGAACCAGCGGGTGATCTGTGCCGATACCTGTTCGTAGGCTGGGAATGATTGACCATTAACCATTGAAAATTGACCATTATTAACTGCACTTTCAGATGAATGATCATGTTTAATGCTCAATGTTGAATGGTCAATGTAGTTGGGCATACGACCGCCACCATTCAGTTGCAGCGTAGCATCGAACTGCCAGATGCCGAGGGGCGTCTTGTAGCTGGCAGTAAGGAGTCCCTTGTAACGACTGGTGAGCGGTTTTTCCTTGAGCTCGCCATCATAGGTACACTTCACATCATTTAATCGCCAAGCAGCCGTGAGCTCCAGTCCCTTGACGACAGGGTAGGTGGCATCAATCTGGAATGTGTTCGAGTACGACTTTCCGTCGAGGTTCGTAATACGAATCTGTGTGAGCTTGCTATCATAGTCGATGACGGCCTGCTTGAGGAAGTGGGTGTGATAGTACTCGGCGTTCAACTTCAGGGTCTTTCCAAACAAGGGAATATACCACGAACTGCTGGCGCCATAGTTCCAGGCGGCTTCCTGCTCCAAGTCATCGATGACAAGCGTACGTCCGCTGGCCAACAGATTGTTGTTTTCTGCTAAGGCATGAACGGTACGATAACCCTTACCAACAGAGAGACGCAAACTGACAATCTCGTTGGGCGTATATTTCACGTGGAAACGAGGCGTGAAGAAGGTACCGTAGAGGTTGCTGTGGTCGGCACGGATGCCAGCCATCGCCGTGAGCTTATTGTCCAGATTATAGGTATATTGCACATAAGCCCCTGGTGTTGTCTCCTTGGTGGTTGTATTCTGAGGGGCGGTAGCAAATTTTTCACTATTAACTTTTACCTCTTCCCTCAAATAGTCGTGGTTCAACGAGAAGCCGGCAGAGATATCGTGCTGCGTGTTGAAATGCGTCTCGAAGAGCAACTGCGCATAGGCGTTCTTCTCGTTCACGCCATAGTACTTACTGCCATAGTTGGCATCCATCTGATGGAGCGACACATTGGTCATCAGGGCGATGTTCGTGCCGTGCGATGGATCAAGGATGAAGGCATGCTTCATGTAGCCTTCGTAGCGATCGGTCTCAACACCAATCTTGTAGAGTTGGTGTGCGGTAGCAAATTGTTCACTATTCACTTTTCCCTTTTCACTTTCATGTGTCTGACCACCTTCGCGCTTTTCCTTGATGATGCCTAAGCCACCATGAAAGATGTAGCTGTCGTCCTTGTATTTCCAACGGTTCTGGAAGTTCCACTGGCGCACATTGGGCTGATCCTGGAAGCCATCATCGTTCTGGTCGTGATGCTCCCATTCGTTCTGATAGTGAGCCAGAATCTCCGTACTCAGACGGTTGTTCATGTGTATGTTGGCATCGGCATTGGCCTCAAAACGCCCCATGGTATTGCCGAAAAGGTTCACGGTGACACCCTGTTCGTCCTCGGGCTTCAGGTACTCCACGTCAATCTGTCCTGTGATACTCTCGTAGCCATTGCGTACTGATGACGAACCCTTCGAAACCTGAATGCTTTTCATCCAAGGCCCAGGCACATAGTCAAGGGCATAGGGGGCAGCTGCACCACGGAAATTGGGCAGGTTCTCTGTAAGCATCTGTACGTAAGTACCACTCAGTCCAAGCAGTTTGATTTGCTTGGCACCTGTAGCAGCATCGCTGTAGTTTACATCTACGGAAGGATTTGTTGTAAAGCTCTCGCCTAGATTACAGCATGCAGCCTTGAACAGTTCTTCTTTGGCGATGGATACGCCGTTTACGGGGCCACTCATGCGTTTGGTGCCAGCCCGGCGTGAAGTAATCGTGACGTTGCTCAGATTCTGGGTTTTAAAAATTGAATCTTTTTCTGACGAATTGTGGGTCTGTCCGTATACAGACAGACTAAGCATCATCATGGTGCCTGATAGGATATATTTCATGAGTTGTTTCTTTGACATTAATATAATACGATATATGCAGGAAACTGCCATAACAGACAATGCCCTGATAAACGAAACATATTAAGATCAAATCAACAAGACTTGGATAAGGTTCAGGTAGGCACGAGGTGGACTCTTCCAGACAACGTGGATGGGCTGAACCATGGACTTGGAAATGACGGGTTGCAACCATTCTGCTAAGAGGCTGGGCAGAATACTAAGAACAGGTTGTAGGACATGGAAATCATAAGCTACTGTCTGCGCCATAACGGTAGGCGACAACTGCACGTGCTCCACTGTCAGACAACCTTCATTAGGTGTGCAATCCCTATCTTCTACGTCAGTGCCACAGAATACCACTTTGGTCATGCCCGTGCAATTGCATCGAACAACATCAACCCCTACTCCAATGGCAAGAATTGCCATTGAGAGCAGGGTTGACAGTATGATGTGGCTAAACTTTTTCATTTTGAGTGCAAAAGTAATAATTATTACTGTTCGTTATGCCTTTCCACTCAAAATCTTAAAGATGATTAACTATAGTTACAGGGGATAGTCCTCGAAAGCGTAGAGCACGGTGCTCAGATAACGCTCGCCGGTATCGGGCAACAGAACGACAATCTTCTTACCCTTGTTCTCAGGACGCTTGGCCACCTGGATGGCAGCATAGAGGGCGGCTCCTGCTGAGATACCAACGAGCAGACCTTCTGACTGCGCCACCTCACGGCCAGTGCGGATAGCATCGTCGTTCTCTACGTCGAATACCTCGTCTATGACATCAGCATCGTAGGTCTTGGGAATGAAACCGGCACCAATACCCTGGATCTTGTGAGGACCGCTCTGACCGCCGTTCAATACGGGGCTTGACTTAGGCTCTACGGCAATGACCTTCACGTTGGGGTTTTGCTCCTTCAGGTACTTACCTGTACCGCTGATGGTACCGCCAGTAC
>Ga0256407_10006791_pt1 | contig 17522 bp, 14 predicted proteins | sample RumenRJG_04DNA_FD_193489 | JGI IMG/M metagenome (GOLD analysis project Ga0256407, IMG submission 193489) | Bovine rumen microbial communities from Lethbridge, Alberta, Canada - RJG_04 | ecosystem: Host-associated > Mammals > Digestive system > Stomach > Rumen | place: Canada: Alberta...
GGCTGTAGTCCTCGCCCGGGGTGCGGGTGAAGTTGAGCTCCTCATGCACGGCCTGCTCGTACTGGGCGTAGTCGATATAGCCCTGCTCATACATCTCGCGCAGGATGGTCTCCTGGCGCTTTTTGTTGTTCTCTTCATTATAGAAGGGATCGTAGTAGGTGGGCAGGTTCGTGATGCCGACGATGGCGGCGGACTCCGCCATCGTCAGATCCGAGACGTCCTTGCCGAAGTAGGTGTGCGCCGCCGTCTGCACGCCGTAGCACCCCTCCCCGAAGTATACGGCGTTGAGGTACCACTCCATGATCTCCTGCTTGTCGTATTTTTTCTCCAGCTCCAGGGCGCCGAAAATTTCGGTAAGCTTGCGCTGGATGGTGACCTCATCCTCGCCGGTCAGGTTCTTGATGAGCTGCTGGGTGATGGTGGAGCCGCCGTAGCTGGTCTGCATACGGGCAAACATCTCGATAAAGGCGCCGAAGGTGCGGTACCAGTCCACGCCCTTGTGGTCGTAAAAGCGCTTGTCTTCAATGGCGACCAAAGCCTTTTCCATGTACCAGGGGATATCCTCGTAATTGACCCAGACGCGCTTTTCCCGGCCGGAGAGACTGACAAGCTCGCGCCATTCGCCGCCGCCGTCGCGGTACCAGACCGTGCTGGACTCGTTGAGCTTAAAGTCCTCCAGCGAGAGGTCCAGGTTCGGCGTCAGGCAGGTCTTGACATAGTAGGCGAAGACGCAGGCGAACATCATCCCTGTCACCAGCAGGATCAGCAGCACCGTCCCGATCACCTTGAAGACGGAGACGATGCTGTTTGCCGTCAGGTCGATGGTCAGGTCGATGGTCTTGCCGAAAAAGCGCAGCACCTTCCGCCCTGCGGACTTGCGCCCGGGTTCTGTCGTCCTGTTTTCCGATTCATTTGTCTGGATTTCGTGATTGTTCTTTTTGCTCATGGAAGATGATCGGGCCTCCCCGCCGCAAAGTGTGAGAACCGCAAGCGGCTTTCCCACAAATCATTACCTGTGAAAGGGATTGCTAAACATCGCGCCCCCGATTTCGGAGCTGTCCGGACTTGCCGTGCGCCGCCGTAAAACGGCGCAATTATAGGGTATTATACCACAGTCTTCCGTACAGCGATAGAGAAAATGTAAATTTTTATTTTTGGCCCTCTGTGCATAAATCCGCCGCGCAAGGAAAAAATGGCAGTATAAAAGCAAGGAGGACGAAACCATGAAGATCAAAACCGCGCTTCTGCTGTGTCTCATGTCCGCCGCGGCGCTGTCCCTGTGCGGGGCCTACCGCAGCCTGCACCGGGTCGCCGGACCCCTTGTGCCGGAAGAGGTGGCCGCCCGTTTTGTCGGACGGGAAGAGGGCGCGGAATACTTTCTGCGCGAAAGCGGCGGCTATGTGGCCGTGTTCTCCGGGCGGCGCGCCCGGGAGCCCGTGCGCGTCACCGCCATCGAAACGGCGCGCCTGCGCGCGGCAGACAAGCTGCTTTTGAAGCAGGGCATCCCCGCCGACGACAGCGGAGAGCTTCTGCAGCTGCTGGAGGATCTGGGCTCCTGAAAAAGAAGATTTGCCGTCCATGCAAGTTTGTGTTGATTTCTTCCAGCAAATAGGTTACAATAGGGACAACAGGACAGGAGGTGCGCAGTATGAGTGAAGAATTCGGCAGCGATTTTATCACCATCGTCGATGACGACGGTACGGAATTTGAGCTTGAGGTTCTGGATACCATGGATTACAAGGGCCAGACCTACACGGCGTTCCTGCCCGCCAACATGGATGAAGAGGATCCCGACTACGGCATCATCATCCTCCGCTCGGTGATCGACGAAAACGGGGACGAGATTTTTGAGTCCATCGACGACGATGACGAGCTGCAGGATGTGTACGAGCATTTTGCCGTGCTCCTGTTTGACGACGAGGACGAGAAATAAGTTCCTCTTTTCCGGCATACACTGTGCTGTGTGCGTTAACTGAATGATATTCCCTGCTGTGTGCGTGGCGTCCTTGTGACCTTGCGGCCCATTAAACCCACATCTTTAATAAGGGATGCCGATTTGAATCTGCGGATTGCAGGCCTCCCGGGTTTTCCCCGGAAGTTGGAAGCAGCGAAACAGAGCTTAGGCGACCCACCTGCCTCTTTGTGCAGGTTATAATTGGGCCGGCACGGCATTGGCGGGGTCTTCCCCCGGGGCAACCCGGGGGAAGTTTTTTATAGTATCAGGTATTATGTCTTCAGGTGCTGCGGCGCGCGCCGGGTCTTTTTGCTCTTCGGCAGCACGATCACAAGCTGTACCAGGGCAAAAATGGCGGCGGCCAGGGCGGCGTACATCTGCCCTTCGCCGAGGTACATGCTCAGCCCGTCCGCCCCCGCCGCGCACACCAGGCAGATGATCACCGGCGCAAGCAGCAGGGAGCGCCTGCGGGTCAGCTCATAGGCCGCCGGGATCTCCGCGAGGGACATGACGCCGCCGAGGATCGCAAGGGCGCTGATCAGGAGCTTTCCGCTGTAGAGCCGCCCTGTCTTTTCCTTATAAGTATCCAGATAGGCGCGGGCGCTTTCGGGGATCTCCGCCCCCTGCTCCATGCCGGTTTTTACCTCGGGGATGTTCGTCAGCAGCAGCCGCGCCGAAGTGTGGCGGTTTCTGAGCTCCTTCAGCTCGTCCGCCTCGAGCGTCTGCTTGGCAAGTGTTTTTGCCTCCTCATCCAGTCCGAGCTTCTCCGCCTCCAGCTTGAGCGCTTCCTTGTCCTGCTCCCCGAGCTGGTACCACAGATCCGCGAGGGACTGCTCCATCTGCTGGTCCGCCTTTTTCAGCATCCCGTCCAGATACCCGATGAGCGTGTGGGTGATCTCCAGCTTTCCAAGCACCTCGGCAATGAGTCGGGCGGGGTTGTTCAGCGTGTCCGCAATGACGCAGAAGGCGTCGCTCATGAGCTTCAGATTTTCCTCTGCCTCGTCAGCGAGCTGCAGAAATGCCAGGTTGTCCATCTCCGCAGCCGCCTCGCGGCTCAGCCGGTCGAGCTTTGCGGCGGTGGACTCCACCGGGGCGGCGAGCGCCTCAAAGCCGCTGAAGACGTTCGCATCCAGCCCCGTCACCGAGGCGGCCATGCTGTTTGCCTGCCGTATGACGGACACAAGCGCCGCGCTGAGGCGGCGAAGCTCTGCGCTCGTTTCGCTGAAATCCGCCTCGCGCTTCAGGTTTTTGCACTCTTTTTCCCAGGCGGCGTGATCGGCCATGAATTGCAGATTGTACGCTTCGTCCACGATCGCGTCCTGCACGTTGTTATAGACCCGGTTCATGCGCTGCGTCTCATAGGCGGCGACTTCGTCATAGTATTCCTGCATCTGCCGGGCATAGAGATCCCCCGCCTGCTGATAGGCTGCCGCCGCGCTCTGGTATTCCGCCATGACGTCCTGCAGCACGCCGGGCATATCCGCATAGGCTGTGCCGCCCAGGTCAAGCTGGGGCCAGTCCGGCGCGGTCGGAGCGGACGGCGGCTCAATGGCGGGCCCGTTATAATCATGGGGCGAGGGCTCGGCGTCCATCATGGCGCGCAGTTCTCCCGTGACCAGCAGCACGTTTGCGCTGCCGGCGAAGCTGTCCACGGCATATTCCGCGGCGGCGTTTGCCAGCGTGTCCAGCCACGGCAGCTTATCCTTGTTGGAGGCGATCAGCTCCGTCAGCAGCCCCTCCAGAAACTCCTGCCGGGACTTGGCGTTTTTCAGCTGCTCACGCAGCTGGTTCATCTGCGCGCGGAGGTTTTCGATCATCTGCTCCCCCATCCGCAGGCCGCCCTTTGTCGCGCTGTAAATGGCCGTGTCCGTTTTATGCTTTGCAGCGGCCTTCTCATGCTCCTCGAGGACTTTGTTCAGGGCTGCGCGGGTCTCAGTATAGTCCGCGGCATTTTCAAACGCCTCATGAAGCTCAACATAGTTTTCGATCCGGCCCGCGACCTTTTCTTCATAGGCTTGCCGCTCGGCATGCTCCTGCCTGTTTTTTCCGAAGCCCGTGACGCCGCTTGCCAGGAAGATCACGCCGAGCACAGCCAGCACAACCGCAAACACGCGGGCCAGCGCAGGATGCTTCATCGGCGTTCACTCCCTTCTGTTCTGAATGGATTTGGATATCAGGATATCCGAATTGAGATTATACACCCCCTGTGTGTCAAAATCATGTATAAATACAAAATTTTCGCTTTCCTTTTTTCACCGCAGCGGGTATAGTATAGTCATTCTATGATGAGAGTGTGAAAGCATGGAACTGAGCTTTGCCCCCATGGAGGGCGTCACCTACGCCCGATACCGCCGCCTGCACAGGGAGATGTTTCCCGGCGCTGTGCGCTATTACGCCCCCTTTATCGCCCCGGACAGCAGCGGGCGCTTCAAGGCGGGCAATCTGCGGGACGTGCTGCCGGAGAACAACACGGGAGTCAAATTGATTCCCCAGCTTCTGTGCAATGCCTCGGAGCCCTTTCTCGCTGTGGCGGCGGAGCTTGCCGCGCTCGGCTACGAGGAAGTGAACCTCAACGCCGGCTGCCCCTCCGGGACGGTCGTGGCCAAGCACAAGGGCGCGGGGATGCTGGGCGACCCGGCGGCACTCGACGCATGTCTTGCGGAGATTTTTGCCCGCTGCCCGCTGCGCGTCTCGGTCAAGACCCGCCTCGGCCTGCACAGCGCTTCCGAGTTCCCGGCGCTGGCGGCGGTCTACCGCAAGTACCCGCTTTCGCGGCTCATCGTCCATGTGCGCGACCGGGACGGCATGTACCGCAGCGTCCCGGATCGGGAGGCCTTCGCCGCCGTGCTGGACTGTCCCTTCCCCGTGGAGTACAACGGGAACATCTTCACCCCGGCGGATTTCACATCCCTGCGTGAGCGCTACCCGGCGCTCAGCGCCGTCATGATCGGCCGCGGCGCGGTGACGAATCCCGCCCTCTTTCGTGAGCTTCAAGGCGGCGCGCCCCTGTCGGCGGCGGAGCTGCGGGAATTTCACGACCGGCTCATGGAGGGCTATCTTTCCGACGGCCTCGCGCCGCCCTATACCGTATCGCGCATGAAGGAGCTCTGGTTCTATCAGCGCTGTCTCTTCCCGGGCGGCGAGAAGGCGCTCAAGGCCGTTTTGAAAGCAAAAAGCCTGTCCGACTATCGCGCCGCGGTCGCCGCGCTCTTCGCGCAGGTTCCGCTCGATCCCACCCTCGGCTTCCGGAACCCATAGAAATGAAGTCGGTGGTGGGACTCCTCGCCTGCGGGCGAGCCGGGGCGCGGCTCTGACGTGCCCCCGGCACGTCATTCACTCCCGCGCCCTTCGAGTCCCTTACCAACATAACGAAACAGAAGACCCCTGGCAGGGGTCTTCTGTTTCGTGGTGCACCGGGGCAATCTAAATCCGAACCAGGGACGGAGGCGCGCTGGGTAAGCGCGCACTCTATATCGCTAAAATTTATAGTTTTAGTGCCGTCCTTGTAATTGCATGAGATTACGATCTTGTCATTGAAAACATACACCGCGTTCAGAAATACGTCAATAAGTGTTTTTCGCTGCTCCGGCTTGGCTATATCGAGCGCCCGGAAACGATGCAGGAAGAAGCGGACTTGCTCTTCGCTGACGCGGGGCTTGGCCAGCTTCTCCAGCGCAATCTTGTTTTCAAGCTCGTCGCGAGTGGCCTCCAGCTCCTCCAATCTGGTCTTCGTGGATTTCGTCAGAATTCCTTGCTGGATCGCGTTGAGCAGATTGTTGATTCCGGTATTGGCCTCCTGAAGCTGCTGCTCATACATTGGCAGCGCCGTACTTTCCTGTTCCTGCATGACCATCACCATTGATGTGATCGCGTCGATTGTGTGGTCATCTGCTAGCATCTCTATGATGGAATCCAGCACCAGGTTTTCAAGCCAAACCTTGCGCACTGGTTTGCACTCACAGGCAGTGCGCTTCTTTTTTACAGATACGCACTTGTAATAATGGTGAACTTCACCCGTGCGGCTTGTTCCGCTCTCGCCGCAGAGGTAAGCGCCACAGTAACCACAGAAAATTTTGGTGGTAAGCAGATAGTCGTCCTCGGCCTTGTGACGGGCAGGGGCTTTTTTATTGACCGCCAGCTTTTCCTGCACACGGTTGAACAGGTCCAGCGGTACGATGGCCGGGATACCGTCCGGAATCACGGTGTCTCTGAAAGCAAACTCCCCGATATAACGCCGATTGTTGAGTATATGCTGGATGGAATTGTAGGTGATTGGATTGCCTCGGGTATTCTTTACTCCCTCCGCATTGAGCCAGTCCCGCAGCTCCGTCATAGTAGTGCCGCTGTCATACCGCCTGAATACTTCGAGAACATAGGGCGCGGTGATTGGATCGATCTGAAAGTGCTGCTCGTCGTCGATCACATATCCGATGGGGATCGTACCGCCATTGAACTTGCATTTCAGTGCGTTGTCCGTCATGCCTCGAACAACCTTTTCTGCCAAATCCGCCGAGTAGTATTCCGCGTAACCCTCCAAAACAGATTCGAGGATGATGCCTTCCGCGCCTTCAGATATGACCTCAGTCGCGGACACAACCTTGACGCCATTCTTTTTCAGCAGCGATTTATACCGTGCACTGTCATAACGGTTACGGGCGAAACGGTCCAGCTTCCACACGATCACCATGTCAAACAGCTTCCTGCCGCTGTCCTTGATCATGTTCTGAAACTCCGGGCGATTATCCGTCTTGGCGGAAAATGCACGGTCGATGTAGTGCCGCAGGATCGTGATGCCGTTCTTCTCCGCAAAAGCAGTACATTCGCGGATCTGACCCTCTATGCTCTCTTCCCGCTGATTGTCCGAGGAATAGCGGGCATAGATGACAGCTTTCACTTCTTCTCCTCCGTCATCATCTTCAGCAGGGACGCACGCAATTCTCTGTTGGCCCTTGTCCCCGGCTCGAAGCACATCTCCACGAATTTCATCATGTCGGGATCAAGACGGGGTTTGTACTTATACATTTTTCCCTGGGGCTTATCCGTGCGGCCGAAGATGTAGTCCATAGAGACATCAAAGAAATCTCCGAACCAGAGAAGCGTCTCCGGCGTAGGGTTGGAAAAGCCGCTCTCATAGCGGTTCAGACTGGACTGCTGAATCCCGATCAGCTTCGCCAGCTTGTTCTGGGAAATCCCTGCTTCCTCGCGGAGCTTCTTCATCCGTTCACCGACGATCTTCATGTCATGTTCTCTCCTCTCTTCCATCAAATTTTCTAATGTGAGATTAACATAACTTATACGATGTTGCAAGTCCTTTTTCAAGATTTTCTTATTCGGCATTCGTTCCTCCTTCTGTCTCACGCTGCGCTTTCCATTCGGCAAATTCTTTTTGACCTTCCTCGCTCTCAAACAGAGCCAATATGTCCGGCATAATGCAGCGGGCAATCTTCTCAATTTCGTAGTCGGGCAGATCGCTGTGATTAATGGGTTTCTTTTTTCTGGGCATAGTTCTCCTTTCGATTTTTGTTGATTTCCTGCGCACTCTGTTGGCGCAGGATTGTGTCTAATTTGGATTTGATGCTGTAGAGCTCTTTCAGCTCCGTGCGGATTGGCTTCAATTTTTCAGATTCCTCCGCATAGCTTTTACTCAATTCCGTGAGTTCTTTCTTCCACACGGATAGTGAAATCTTGTGATCCGGCGCAGCGGCATCCAGCTTTCGCTTCGCCAGATAGAACAGCCGCAGCTCGCTTTCGTGTTCGGCGGCGAAGGCTTCACGTTTCTTCTTGAATTTTATCGTGTTCAGTTCCTCATACATTGGAGCCAGTCTCTTGAAATCGTCGGCGTAACGAATCAGATCGCTCAATTCCTTCATTCGCGCGGACATCTTTTTAAGCTCAGCGGTCATGGTGTTGGACTTGTCCTGAAAACCGCGCATGTAGCTTTCAAAATCTGCCAATGTCACGAGCCTGCGATCATAAAGCACATTGAAGAGCTGCGCGTAGTCTTGAAGATTTTTAACCTTCGCTCTGTTTGACCAGGCACCGGCATTGCGCTGTTCCAAATACTGATTGAGAATTGTAATCAGGTTTGGTGACTGCCTGGCAGCCTGCTCTTCCTTTTCAATTTGTGCCTTTGCTTCCTGGATGGTCTTCCATAGTTCTTTGATCCTTCTTGCAATCTCTCGCAGCATTTGATTTGTGGCACGAATGAGACGATTCAGATTCCCCTTGTCAGTCTTGATCCCGCGCGCCTCCATCTGACGAACTGCCGGTCCTTCATGGATGGTCGGGATCTGCTCAATGCCTTGACGCTTATAAGATCGGTTATCAACCTTTACGGCCAGTTGCTTTTCTTCAAACTTTGCATTGCAGCAGTCAGCCCATGCTTTGCGCCATGCCTCCAATCTTTCGGGACTGCCCCAATCAGTCGTGGGAACGGCATTGAATTCATAATCGCCTTTGCCGTTCGGGATGCGGTTGCCATGCTCGTCCAGGATGTATTCCCGCCGCTGCTTCGCACCCCAGCTTCCGTCAGGGTTGAGAGGCCGGATCGGACACATCACATGAAAATGCGGATTCTGAATTCCGTTTTCACCGGCATCCTTTTCATGGATCACAAAGTCCACGATCATGCCTCGGCTGACAAATTCATCTTGAATAAATTGTCGGACAAGCTCCACGTTCTCTTCTCGTGTGAATTCATTTTGCAGAGCAATGTCAAAGCTGTAGGCGAGCTGAGCCTTGGGATGCTTCTCGATTTTCTCCACTTCGTTCCAGAGCGTCTCACGATCTTTGAATTTTTCCGGCGCATTCGGCGGCAAAAGAATCTCCGAATGAATCACGCCGCTCTTGCGCCGGTAGTCCGGGTCGTCGCCGTAATATTCACTGTGGAGTTTTTCTCCGGCGCGATAGGCCGCCGCTGCAATAGCAGATTTTCCCTCGCTGCGTTTGATCTGGGTAACGCTGAAATGATAAAGTGCTATTCCGCGTCCTCCTTCGGCAGCAGGGCAATCACATCAGACAGCGAGAAAATCTTTTCCATAAGCGAGAGGAATTCTGTTTCTCCCATCTCCTTTGTGGCCGGGGCCAGGCATTCAATCGCTGCGCCTTTCGTGATCAGGCGGTGTGCACGTTTCTGCCGTTCACCCTTTTCCAGATACCCAACCCGATTTTGCAAACGCTGCAGGTCGTGTTGAAGATACTCCAGTTCTTGGATATCTCTTGCTTGCTGTGCTCTCAGTTTTTCAAGTTCTTTGTTCAGTTGCATTCCTCCATTTCAAAATTTTTTCATATAAATCAGTACCCTTTATATGTTGTTTTTGATGCTCGCCCTCCTTCGTCTTGCATACTCCGCCTGCTGTTTGCGCTGAGCGCCAGCTTTGCAGCCAGCGCAATATTTCGCGCGGTTGCCTGCGGAATAGAATTCTTTTCCACATATCGTGCAGTGTTTCTTCGTGCCGGATGAAAAAATTCCCGCCTCCAATGCGCCGGCCTCCGGATCTTTCAAAAGAACATTTCGAAAGAAGCGGCAGCACACAGAAGCAGAGAGCATTTGTGGACAGGGAACTTCTTCTCCTTTGTCGAGACGGATACAGTTGCCGTCGCAGTAATTGCTGCACAGCCTGCGGATGATCTTTTTGTCTTCGCAATGCTGTGCCGGTGTCATGCGGTAGAGAGTCCCATCGGGTTTTCTTTCTACAGGTGCAAGTGTGTTTTGAATAATTCTGATCCTTCCTTTCTGGTTTTGGGTATGAAAAAACCGCGCCCGTCTTTTCAGACTTGCGCGGCTCATGCCTCCGTATAGCTTTGATATTTCTTCTTGATGCTTTTCATCCGTTTGATTACACTGCTATGATTAGCAAAACCAAGCTCAACAGCGATTTCCATATAGGAGTAACCTTCATCCCGCATTTGGATGATGCGGCGTTCTTTCCATGGCAGTGATTTAAGGAAGCGTTCCGCGTCTACCCTGGCGCAGACATATTCCTCCAGATGCAATCGGGGATCGGGAAAGTAAAGCAGCCTGTCATCATCTGAATCCCACTTCTCTGTGCGAAACCTTTCCAGCGAAACGGACTGTACTTTTTTGGATCGCGTGTGATACCATTTGCGGATAAAATCTATTCGGACGCTTGTGCGGTGTTTCTCAAAATCCTCGCTGCAGGGCATCTCATGCAGCGCCTCCAGCATCGGCTGCCAGCCCTGTTCCGCGATCACCTTTTTTACAATCTTTTCAAAGAGCTCCTTGATCTGCTTGTCCGGCAGGAAGACGATCTCTGCATTACGCGGAAGCTGAAACAAACGCTGCAGGTTCCAGCCAATCTCCTGCTCAACACCTTTGGCCCACAGCGGCATGGAGTAGGAGAGCCTCCACACAGGGAAGTCTCCTGTATAATGCTCTTTCCAACCACGAAAGCCGAAAAAGGGAAAGACGAGCGAAGATACCGCGTCCATGATCTCATCGAGGAACTGATCGCTGTCGATGAGGTCCAGCCATTCATTGGATTGGAGTACCTGATAAGGATTCCGGGGAATCTTCATCAGTGTGGGGCATCTCGACATCAGCTCTTCGGGAAGCAGATAGACGAGAGGCAGATAGCGAAGGTTGCTGTCATATGGGATTCTGATTGTCTGAGGAGGCATAAGGTGATCTCCAATTATTAACGACACAACACCTATTAAAATGTTGCCATAAACAGTATCATTAACAGAAAGTTCAAATTATTATACTGCGTCTGTATGGCGCTGTCCAGTGAAGCCCGTCGAACAAGAAGAAAAAGCCATGAAAAAAACAGCCTGGCATCCAGACTGCTTTCTTTCTTGGCTGCGCAAGGATAGATGCGCAGCATCGCAAGGGGTGCAGCCCCTTGTACGGAGCAGCGCGACGCATAAGGATGACTGTTTGGGCAGGCATCCAGGCTCCGCAGGACGCACTACGGGGCAGCTCCCGCTACCCCGTATAGAAGTGCGCCCTTGTCTCCGTCAAGGGATTTCTGCGTCCTTCGTCCTTTCGGTAGTGTCAAGAGTTATGCTCATTTTTTTGCAGACTCTGAGTAAATGAGGTCAGCCAAAGAAGCATCGTTCTGGGACGCCTCCAAGTGCTTCAACTTCATAAGGGCAGTGTGGGGAATCCAGATAAGCTGTTGCTTTTGCTACAAGTTCTTCCGGCAACTCATAGAAAAGTGTCTACCATGACTTGTTGTTCTCCAGCGGGATTTCCACAATGCTTCCTTTGTTATACGGGTCAACCGCAATAAAGCCTTTCGGTCCGGGACGGTTCTGTTCTGACATTCCTTCACCTTCATCTTTGGCTGTTTTTTTCCCCTCAGTTAAACGGGGCACGAGAACAAGCAAAATGTTCCATGTTCATAAAAAGTTTGAAATATAATTGCTAGAGTAAAGTGGAAACAAATTGTGAAGGCTGTTGGATCTTTGTACTACCCCAGGGCATTGTTTTAACTTTTGAGTATGACAGGTAACAAAGCCGTTTTGCCCTTGTTACCGCTACATACATATTATTTTTTTCTTGATCAAGAGCTTTGCCGCCTGTTTGAAGAGCACGATAGTCCGGAAAAACACCCTCAGACAGCCCTATTATGAAAACAGCTTCATATTGCAAACCTTTAGACATATGCGCGGTCAGAAGAGAAACTCCTGAAGTGCTATCTAAAATTTGTGTTTTGCCAAGTGAAACATAATTCCTAAAAGACTGTAGCGACCGTTGTCCTGCTGGAACCTGAGAAACATATTTGTTCCAATGCTTAAGCCAGAGTGCGCAATCATTGACCACCATATATTTTTCTTCATCGGGCAGAAGGAGAGAGTCAAAATTTTTCTCCATTTTGTTCAGCAAATTTTTCAAGTTGAACTCTTCAATATTCGCGGTAGAAACAATTGAGTGGATAAAAGAAACGTCTACATTGTTTGGAATTGAACGACGAATAGACTGTAATTCTCTGGCGTGTATTATGTCGCGATTATTTAGCAATAATCTGAGTTCTAAATCAAATATTTTAAAAATAATAGACTCTGAGTCAATTCCGTTTGTCGTTTTTTTGAAATAATAAGGAATTTGACAGCGAGCCAATTCTTGCTCAACATTTGCAAACACATATTTGTTACGCGCAATAATCGCAAAACTATCATATGACAGAGGCCCCTCAACATCTGGATGACCGGAACCGATTAGTTCAGTTATTTTAGCTACAACGAACTCCGCCTCTTCTTGCTCTGTTAAAAATTGGTGAAATTTTAGTTCGCCTTCGTAAAAGCAGTTTGGATAATCAGTAGATGCTTCCAATGTGTTTGCAAAATTTACAATTGCTTTTGAGCACCTAAAGTTTTCGTTAAGCACATAGATTACAGGAGCAAAATCTTTTACAAAGACTTTACTCATTAATGTGCTATCAGAACCATTAAAACCATAAATGGATTGATTCTCGTCGCCAACCAGCATAATGTTTTTAAAGGCATTCCCACAAAGTGCTTTTATTACCATATATTGTGCATAGTTTAAGTCTTGCGCTTCATCAACGCATATATACTTATACTGGCTTGTAAAAAGGTGCCGTACGTTTTCGTATTCAGTTAGCACTTGATAAGCATAGAATAAGATATCATCATAATCAATAGCTGATTGTAAGAGGAGTTCTTGATTATAGGATAGATATAGACTTCTATTATCTTCACTAATACACTCATCATCTGGTAATATAAATCGTTTCTTATAATCAGAAATAATAGACAAAGCATTTGAAAGAACGCTGTTATTAGATTGATCAAATGTGCTTTTCAGGACGGGGTCTCTACTAATGGCATCAGCTAAGACTTTTTTCCTGTCATCCAGATTCTCAAATAATGTCAGATTGTTTGGAAGACCTATTAAATACCCTCTCGTTTGCACTAATTCAAGGCAGAAGGAATGAATTGTTCCTATTGTTACTCTGTCAATTAAATCTTCTACATTCCTATCCTCTTGTATGCGTGCGCGCATTTCTTCAGCAGCCATATTGCTAAAGGTAAGTGCAAGAATTTTAACTCTTTTATGTGATAAAAGAATTCTCTTTGTTCTTTCAATCAAAACTCTGGTTTTTCCACTCCCTGGGCCTGCCTTTACAAGAATGGCCCCATCATCATGGTCAACAATTTTCTGCTGTTTCGGAGATAAGTTGATCTTCATTTAGAGACTCCTTACCATATAATCTTTGCAATATAATCTTGAATAGCTCTTGGATTTTCGTGGGAATTTTCTTAACCCCCGCTGTGTTATTTACGATCTCGTCAGCCACTACATAAGCATACTTAGCTTTTCCGTCTCTGTTTTGTAAACGATATAAGAGCGCCTTTTTTCTTCCTTCTTCTCCCTGATATTGTTTCCCGCGTGAATTCTCTTTTTCGATAAAACGGTCAAGGAAAGGTCGAGGATCATGTTTTGCACCTTCAGGATCTATCTCTTTTCGGACCGCAGCCTCATATTTGTTAACAGCATCAATCATGAACTGTAAATAGCCATCTCTAATAAGATGATCCTCATAATCATCGCCATCATCTAGTACTATTACATTCGGAAGAGTTGAATAATCCACATTAAAAATGTCTTTTATCGCGTTCTTTACAGCTTTTTTCGCTTGTTCTTCTCCATCGCTGATAATAAACCAAGGAATATCAAAATCCTTAGCCAGATGCAAAAAAGATTTATAATTCTGCCCATCAATGCCAATTATAGCAATTCCAAGAGAATTTGGATCCTCGCCAAAGAATTCTTGAAAATAAATTGGTAATGCCAATTCCTCAGTTATACCTTCTGCAAGGATTATCGCAGTTGAAAAAAGAAGATCGCCTTTGCTTCTTATAACCTCTCGTTTTATCTTTGCTAACTCTTCAATCTCATATGTTTTAAAATCAATCCGATGGACATGCGTTTTGCCTTCTTTTTTATACAAGTGAAGTAAATCTTTAAGCTCAGCTTGTGCAACAATATTAGCGGAATGCGTAGTTATTATTTTCTGACCTGGAAATTTGGTGATTTGGTTAAAAAGTCTTTTCTGGGCGTATGAATGTAAATGAGCTTCTGGTTCTTCTAATGCTAGAACAACAAACAGCTCTTCATCATCATCCTCAGCTTTTATACTTTTGCTCAAATAAGAAATATACGCTCCAAGCGTAAGAAATGATATCCAGCTTCTCGTTCCCATTCCCTGTTCCGCTATTGAAAGAGACGGGCCGCTTCCTTCACAATATTTTAAATCCATTCCACGATGAAGGTCACTTATTGAACGACTGATCGGCTCAATTTCAAGAACGCTACTCTGAATACCAAATAGGTTTCCAACTTCGGAAATCATTTTCTGTGTATTGTTTAAAGCAGGAGTGTTGTCCACAAGCTTCTTGTTAATTTGACTTAACTCTGCCTCAATGTCACGCACAATCTCGACAGGCAAATCGCGATTTGATGTTGCTCTGTTGAGAAACGACCTTTTGTTTTTCAAGTCTTCAAGAATGTCCCTGTGCGCATCCATATAAAAACATGTAATGAATGAAACCATATCTGAAGTGAAGCTTTGCTTTTTACCACAAACAGAATCTTCTATTGTGCTATTCCATTGTGTTATAGACCTTTTTTGTGTTGTGTATTGGTCAAATTTTAAATCATACTCAATGACTGTCCTGATACCTACATACGCGCCACTTGTAACATCTGTTGTTATCCATTTATCGGTGAAAACGCCTACCCAAAAATCGGAAAAATCTTCAGTGATGCTTTGCTCATCATCCGTTGGACGAATCATAACGTCAATAATACTACTCTTCGTCCTAGAAAGCGTTTCTCCATTTGAAACATATATATCTTCTTCAGATACCGGGGTATTGGTGTTCAAAGCAATATTGATTGCCCGAAGGAAATTTGATTTCCCATTGTTATTCTGACCAATCAGTATATTAACATCATTTAGGTCAATTTCTGTATATTCGATAGAGCGGAAATCTTTTATACGAACTTTTGATAAACGTATTCCCATAGCTTACTCCTACTGACAAATATCATCTGAGATGTGATTTGTACTGAAGTCATGTCCCCTCCAACATAGCAAAAGCCTTTTTGCTATCAGCTTAAGCTCTAGTTGCGACTATAATTATAATGATGTGGTGCCGCTTTTTGCAAGCCTATTTAGAAAAAATAACAGATGGACTGAAAAAACATAGTATCTCTACTAAACAATTAGTACATAAGCTGGAATATTCCAATCTTTGCTTGAAAAACAAAGATAATGCACATTTTTACCTCATTAATCAACGGAGAAGGCAAGAGCCTTTAGTCATAGCTCTTGCCTTCTCTCATATCGTATTCACTTCACCCAAAGCACCGATCCACCAGCTCTTTTAGCGTCCCATTCTTAGCCGCTTCCGCGGCGTCGGCCTCAACAAAGTTTCGATGCGTTTTCTTGAACTCTTCTTTCAGCTCCTCGTCGAAGCCGAGAATGTAATTCGTGGCGATAAGGTAGATGATCCTCGTCGGGGCCATGCCGTAAACCTGATGGCGGAGGATGTGCCGGATGCGTTCCTTATCATCCGGGTATGCGGCCTTGATCGCTTCGTTGCGGTAGAGCCGCTTGACGATTTCGGTGATGTACAGGCCGGACTTCATGTACAGGTCTGCAAAAGTATGGTCGGGATCATCAAAGCAGCCGGGGTTTTCCTCCTCCAGTTTGTCCACCATCATCTTCACGATGCGTTTCGGCGTGAAAATCTGATTGGTTTTCTGCGGCGGGATGTAATCGAAAATGTCCTCGGTCTTGCTCTCGTCGAAATAATCTGCCAGCTCCGTGCGCTTGCGCAGGAATTCATGGATGGAGTCGTTGAACACATCCTCATCAAACAGATGGCCGTCGTAATGCTCGATAATGCCGGTTTCGGGATTGAGCTTGTCGCCGCCGTCGCGCAGGAAGCGGAATTCGTCCTCACTGATGCCGGTGACGGCGAGGAACACATCGTCCTCGGTGTAATCGTCGAAATTGGCAAGCGTCAGATTTTCGTCGCCGTAGGCCATGATGAAGCTGGGGATCGTTCTCGAAAAGCCGCGGAGATGAGCGCGGATCTCGTCCTCCACGGTCTTTTTCTTCTCTTCCTCTTTCTTCGTCTCCAGCTTGTTGATCAGCTCCGCCGGTTTTTCCTGAAGGGTTTTCTGAATGGTGTCGGTCACCGTTTCGGTGAACGCTTTCAAGGCATCCTGCATTTCCGCGTTGAAATCGGCCTCCGCCTTTTCCGCTTCCTGCTCGGTTTCGGCAGTCTTGCGCTTTGCTTCCAGCGCAGCCTGAGCAATCCGCTTCTGCTGGTCGAAGTCCTCTTTCGCGCGCGACATGGCGGTTTCCAGCTCTTTCCCGGTCTGCTCCTCGATGCGCTTTCTGGCCTTTTGGGTCATGCCGTAGCTCTCGGCAATCGGCGCGATGTACTCCTGATTGATCTTGCCTTTCACAGAATCCGTCAGCGTCTTCACATGGCGGTCAAGCTCATCCGGCGTTCCCGTTTCCATAGAGCTTATGATCTTATCCACATCTGCGGGGATCGTCTCGTAAATCTTGTCCCCGAAAAGCTCCTGCGTTTTGCCGATCACGATTTTATCATCGGGTACGGCATTGCCCTCACCATCGAGCTTGACCGTGCCGATGGCGTCCAGCTTGTCCCTGTCGGATTTGCCGCCCTCCTCGTGGGCAGGCGTCAGCTTTTCGATGATCTCACGCAAAAAACCGGCAGCGCCGAAAATGCCGCTGATGTTGGCAAACAGGAAATTGGACATAAAGCCATGGCGCACGACCTCGGCGCTTTTCAGCTTGCGCGGGATGGTCAGCACCTGGGAGGCATCCAGCTCCACCATGCGGCCTTCGTCATCCTCGCCCAGCACAGGGAAGAAATTCAGCAGCCTCTTGATGTTCTTTTCCCGATCCTCCGTCGTGCCGCCGGTGGCAGTTTCGCGGATCAGGTTGTTGGCAAACTGATCGTAGATAATGAGTGTCCGCGCCGGGTCAAAATCAAAGAGATACGCCCGCTCCTTGCGGTAGCGCTTGCCATCCGCGCCCTTGAAGCTGTACGGATTCTGCGCGCGGAAAGCAGCCTGCATATAGGACGAGGGGCTTTGCATATTGCAGAGCATGAACACCCCGCTCCACTCCGGAATCGTCACGCCGACGGTGAGCTGCCCGACAGTGAGCGTGATGGTTTTCTCGTGTTCCGAAATGGTTTTTTTGACTTTATCGTAGGATTTTTGCGTCTCCTCTTCTTCGCTGAGTCTGCCGTCGCCCGCGGCAAGCACGATCTCATACTCGTCAAACAGCGGTTTCAGTTCCTCATCCTCCCGCATGAGCTTATACAGCGCCTTTGCCGAAGCGACGCGGTTTAAGTACCACATGGTATGACTGAGCTCTTTTCGCAGCTCCGGCGTGGAGAACGGGTACTTCTCGCCCTTGAACAGCATCAGCAGAAATTTCTTGATGTTGTCCCGGTGCAGAAACTTCCCGTTGTCGTCAGTCAGGAAAAACTCATTCAGATCGAACGCGGGATCAACCGCTTCGTCTTC
>Ga0256407_10006792_pt1 | contig 17519 bp, 19 predicted proteins | sample RumenRJG_04DNA_FD_193489 | JGI IMG/M metagenome (GOLD analysis project Ga0256407, IMG submission 193489) | Bovine rumen microbial communities from Lethbridge, Alberta, Canada - RJG_04 | ecosystem: Host-associated > Mammals > Digestive system > Stomach > Rumen | place: Canada: Alberta...
AATGAGGAAGCGCGATAAGCGAGAGGCTCATTACTTTATATTTTAGAAACGATATAACTTCGTATTGAGCCGAGAAACTGAATAAATATCTATATATCAACTATTTATAGAATTATATAAATATAAGCTATTTTCTGCTAACATTTTAATACTACTAATTTTTTAAAAAAGTATAACAATGAAAAACAAGTCTTCATTGTTATACTTTTTAGTTTCCTCTCAAATTTTTTATTGTTTTTTTATAATCTTCAGAATCAACAATAGCAGTTCCTGCAACAATTATATTAGCTCCTGCTTCTATAAGATTTGTTACATTATTCTCTTTAATTCCTCCATCTACTTCTATATCAATTTCTATTTTATTTTCCTCTAAATAATTTTTTAAGTCTTTTACCTTTTTAATTGTTTCTGGTATTAGTTTTTGTCCTCCTAGTCCTGGTTCTACTGTCATTATTAATATCATATGTATATATGGTAAAAAATTATATATTTCTAAAATATCTGTTGCGGGCTTTATTGCTATACCAACTTTAATATTATTTTCTTTAATTAATTTTATACACTCCATAACTTCTTCTTTATTATTACATGCCTCTATATGAAAAGTAATAATATTAGGTCTTAATTCAATGTAATTTAGTATATTTTCTTTTATATCTTTTACCATTAAATGTACATCTAATGGTATATTTGATATATGTTTAATTGTATTTGCATATTCATTCATTATTTCCAATGTGTTTTTTGGAACAAATTTTCCATCCATAACATCTATATGAAAATAGTTTGTATTTGCTACTTCTAATTCGTAAAAAGTTTTTATTGCTTCTTCTTTTTTTACTGATAAAATAGAAGTTGATATCTCTACCATTTAGATTCCTCCTCTTTTAATTCATCATATATTTTTATAAATCTTTCATATCTTTCTATTGAAATTTTTCCTTTTTTTAAAGCTTCTTTTATTCCACAAACTTGCTCTTTATGATGAGTGCATCCTACAAATTCACATTGCTTAATATATTCATTAAATTCAATAAAATATTTTTCTAATTCGTTGTAAGGTATTTCATTAATATCAAAAGTAGAAAATCCTGGTGCATCAGCAATATACGAATTTTTATCTAACTCATATAATTTAATAGCTGTAGTTGTATTTTTACCTTTTTTATTCTTCTGGCTAATATCCCCTTCTTTTGCAATTAAATTCTGAAATATTGCATTAATTAAGGTAGATTTTCCTACTCCTGAGTTACCTGAAAAAACACTAATATTATTTTCTAATATTTTTTTTACATCATCTATTCCCTTTTTATTTTTTGCCTCAGTTTTGATAACTGTATATCCTATTTTGGTATATATTTCATAAATTTTATCTATTTCGTCATTAAGCAAATCTACTTTATTTAAAATAATAACAGGTCTAATTTTAAGAAACTCTATAAAAGCTAATTGTTTGTCTAATAATAATAAATTTGGTTTAGGATTTTTGCATGATATTACTATAATTATTTGAGAAAGATTACTCATTTTAGGCCTTTTTAAATAGTTAATCCTTGGCTTTATTTCTTTAATTACTCCTATATAATTATGTTCATCTAATACATCTATAATAACATTATCTCCAACAGCAGGTACTATGTCTTCTTTTTTTAACTTCCCTTTTGCTGTACATTTATATACATATCTATTATTTTTTACTTCATAAATATTAGATATATTACTAATGATTATCCCTTGCATTTACTTTCTCCATTATAAATTTCTTATGGTATACTAACATTTGTTTCATTATTTAAGTTAATCGTTTTACTTGAAGAATTAGTAACTCCATTTTCATCTGTTATTTTTACTGTAATTGTTACATTTCCTTTTCCAGTGATATTTCCTTGAATATTTGTATTATTCTTATCTACTCCTGATTTTGTAAATCCAGATCCATCATTAGATACATTAACCTCTACTTTAGCTTTTTTATCACTATCTGTTAAATTTTCATCTGATATATCATATCCTCCTGTTATAGATTTAACATTAATTGATACAGTAGCATTTTTGGTCTCTTCAATTTTATTAACCGTAATATTAACTGTAGAATCTGTAGGTGTTTGAGTACCTGCTGATATATCTTGTTTTAATACCGTTCCATTTGGATTACTATTACTTTCTGTATAAATCACATTAACACTTAATTTTGCTGTTTGCAAAGCACTCTTAGCATCTTCTTCTGATTTTCCCACTACATTTGGTACAGTTGTCTTTTCTATACCATCTCCTTTACTTACTATAATTGTAACTGTCTCACCAGACTTTAGTACAGTATTAGCATCTGGTGATTGTTTAATAACATATCCTTCTTCAACTTTTGTACTTATTTCTTCTTTAATGTCTACCTTTAAATTCACTTTTTCTAATTCTTCTACCGCTTCATCTTCTTTTTTGCCAGATACTTTTGGAATCTTCACTTCTTCTTGCCCTTTACTTACAACAACTTTTATTGTAGATTTCTCCTTTATCTTATAATTTGGAATATATAAAGGATCTTGAGATATAATATATCCTGCTGGAATCTCTTTGTCGTATTTCTCCTCTGAAAGTTCATAATTTAATTTCAAATCTTTTAGTTGCTGCTCAGCTTCTTGTACAGAAAGGCCTTCTAAATTTGGTATCTGTACATCTATTACTCTTCCTAATGAAACTACCCAATATGTTATTCCAACTGTTATAAAAAAAAGCAAAATAATACAAAAAATAAATGTTAATGCTTTGTGTTTCTTTAAAAATTTACTTAATTTTCCTTCCTTCTTCTTATTACCTCTATTTTTAGTTTCTTCATCTTTTTCTTTAATTTTATCTTCTATATTTCTATCATTTAATGTTGGTATTCTTTGTGTAGGGAAATCATCATTATTTAAGTTTCTCATCATTACAAAATTTCCATCAGGATTTTTTAGTGCCATGCTTAAATCTTTTAGCATTTCTGTTGCACTACTATATCTTAAATTCACGTCTTTTTGCATTGCCTTTATTATAATATTATTTATAGCACTTGGAATTGCAGGATTCAATTTTATTGGTTCTATTGGTTTTTCTTGCATATGTTTTAATGCTACTGATACAGGAGTATCTGCATCAAATGGTACTCTTCCTGTCATCATCTCATATAAAACTACTCCTAATGAATATAAGTCAGATTTAGCATCTGTATATCCGCCTCTAGCATGCTCTGGTGAAAAATAATGAACTGATCCAATAGTAGTTCCAAATGCTGTAATAGTAGAATTTGAAACAGCTTTAGCTATACCAAAATCTGTAACTTTAGCAATTCCTTCTTCTGTAATAATAATATTATGTGGTTTAATATCTCTATGTATAATGTTATTTTTATGAGCTGTTTCTAAAGCAGATGCAATCTGTATTCCTACATTAATGCTCCACTTCCAAGATAAAGCACCATCAGAAGAAATTATTTCCTTTAATGTCTTTCCTTGAATTAATTCCATAACAATATAATAAATATTTCCTTCATTTCCGACATCATAAATTGATACAATATTAGGATGAGTTAGACTTGCAGCAGATTGTGCTTCTGAATTGAATCTTTTTATAAATTCCTGATCTGTTGTAAATTCATCTCTTAATATCTTTACCGCTACATACCTATTTAATACATGACACTTTGCTTTATATACTGTTGCCATGCCTCCATTTCCTATTTTTTCTATGATTTCATATCTATTACCTAAAATTTTGCCTTCTAGATTCATAATAAAACTCTCTCCCTTAATAATTTTCTATAATTACTACTGTTATATTGTCATACCCACCTAACTCATTTGCGATATCTATTAAGTTTTTTGTTGCATTTTCTGTATTTCTTTTTACTTCTTCATAAATTTGTTCATCTGTTACCATATTGGTTAGGCCATCTGAAGAAATTACTAATATATCTCCTTTCAAAAAACCTTTTATTAAAATATCTGGCTCCACTAAAGTAGTACAGCCTATTGCTTTTGTTAACATGTTTTTTTTAGGATGATTCTGAGCTTCTTCTTTTGTAATTGTTCCATCTTTTACTAGTTTTTGTACATAACTATGATCTGTTGTTAGTTTTCTTATAACTCCTTTTCTAATTATATAGACTCTACTATCTCCTACATGACCAATATATACCTTATTATTATATATTAAACATACTTCTAAAGTAGTACCCATTCCTTCTAATTCTTTTGAACTATTAGATTTTTCATTTACTACCATATTAGCATATTCAATTGCACTTTTTATTAAATTTTGTATACTTTCTTTATCATGTTCAATTTCTGAGAAATTACTTCTTATGTAATTTTTTACTGAATTAGTAGCTAAATTACTTGCAATTTCTCCTCCATTGTATCCACCCATTCCATCTGCTAAAATATATATTTTTAAATCATCTGCATAATCAGAAACATAATAATAATCCTGATTCATATCTCTTGCTTTTCCTATATCAGTATTTGCAAAAACTCTAAGCATTTTTCCACCTCACTTATTAATATTTTTTCTCCTAAGCTGTCCACAAGCTGCATCAATATCAGATCCTAATTCTCTTCGTATTGTTGCAACAATACCATGTTCATTTAAAAAATCTCTAAATCGTATTATGTCTTCATTAGAACTTTTTACATATTTTCCATTTTCAATTTTATTAATAGGTATTAAGTTCACATGACATAGCATCCCTTTTAGCAAATTTACTAAATTCCTTGCATCATCTAAATTATCATTATTTTCATTTGCAAGTGCATATTCAAAAGATATTCTTTTATTTGTTTTTTCTATATAATACTTACAAGCTTCTATTAATTGTTCTATTGGATATTTATTATTTATTGGCATCATAGCACTTCTTTTTTCATTTGTTGTAGCATGTAAAGATATTGATAATGTACATTGAAATTTTGTTTCTGCAAGCTCATATATTTTAGGTACTATACCACTTGTTGATATACTAATATGACGCGCTCCTATATTTAATCCCTTTTGTGAATTTAAAATTGTAATTGATTTAATTACATTAGAATAATTATCGAATGGTTCGCCAATTCCCATAAACACTATATTCGATATCTTTATTTTTTGGTCTCGTTGAACAGCTAAAACTTGTTCAACAATTTCTCCTGGTGTTAAACTTCTTATAAAAGGTATTCCTGTAGATGCACAAAATTTGCATCCCATTTTACATCCAATTTGAGATGAAACACATAAACTTTTTCCATGATGATATTCCATTAATACAGTTTCTATAGCATTATCATCTAATATATCAAAAAGATACTTTATAGTTCCATCTTTTGATATTAACTTTTTGATTGTTCTGTAATTTTTAAATTCAAATTCCTTTTTTAATTTTTCTCTAAGACCTATAGATAAATTCGTCATTTCATCAAATCCAGTAACTTCTTCTATATATATCCATCTAAAAATCTGTTCAGCTCTAAATGGCTTTTCTCCTAAATTTATTAATATTTCTTTTAATTCTTCGATTGTATAATCTTTTATATTTTTCATTTAATTTTCTTTCTTTTTACTTTTTTCTACTAATACTTTATATCATAATATCTTATATTTTTCAATCTTTTTATCAAATTTACAGGGTAATTTCATTGTTATTAAATAATGTTTTTTCTAACTATATGTTTTATAATAGTTGCTATATAGATATTTATATAATTTAAATAAAATAATAATAACTTTTTATATCTTTACAAATATATTTTATTAATATAAAATGTAGAAAAATAAAAATTAAGGTGAAAATATGAAACAATTTATATCACATTCTGAAAATGAAACACTTGCTTTTTCGAAAAAATTTGCAAGTTACTTAAGAAAAGGCGATATTATTATTCTTTCTGGTAGTCTAGGCTCTGGTAAAACAAAATTTACAGAAGGGATACTTTCCTACTTTGGTCTAGAATCTGAAATTTCTAGTCCTACATTTACTATAGTTAACGAATATACCAAAAATGATATTTGTATTTTTCATTTTGATGTTTACCGATTACAAGAATTAGACGAATTCTTTGCAATTGGTGGAGAAGAATATTTAGATAAAGGAATCTGTATCATTGAATGGGGAGAATTAATTGAAGATATTTTACCTGATAATTATTTGAAAATTAATTTTTTAAAAGATTCTAATAATGAAAATATTAGAATTTTGGATTTTATTCCATATGGAAATCATTTTAATACATTATTAGAAAATCAAATTAAACCATCTATACTATACAAGGAGGAATCTTAATTGAAAATATTAGCAATTGATACATCTTCAGATACTTGCTCTGTTGCAATATTAGAAAATGAAAAATTAATAAAAGAAATTAAAATAACAGATGAAAAAACACATTCTCAAAAACTAATGCCTATAATTGATACCATACTTAAAAATTGCAACTACGCAATTAAAGATTTTGACTTGTTTGCTTGTAGTACAGGTCCTGGTTCTTTTACAGGAATACGAATAGGTATTTCCACTATAAAAGCTTTTTCTGATGCAATGAATAAACCTGCAATTGGAATTAGTTCTTTAAAAGGACTTGCATATAATGTTAATTTACCTATAGAAAATTCATATGTTGTTAGTATTATTGATGCAAAACATGGAAATATTTATTGGGGAATTTTTAAAAAAGAAAATAGAATATATAAAAAAATATTAAATTATTCTTTTGATTCAATATATAATTTTTTAGAAAAATTAAAACAATTAAATAAACAATTTATTTTTGTAGGAAATGGTGGAATGCTTTATAAAGATGTGATAGAATCTACACTAGAAAAGAATTATATTTTTATAGATAATAAAAATATAACTAATTCAAATGCTTCAAGCATCGGAATTGCTGCTTTTCATAAATTTTCAAATGGCATTATACCTCCTATTATTCCTCTTTACCTAAAAAAATCTAGTGCAGAATTATTATTGGAGGATAAAAAAACATGAATATAGATATACTAAAAATGACACTTGAAGATTATGAAAAAATAAAAGATTTCCTATTAACAGATTTTGATGACTTTTGGAGTAATTCAATTTTAAAAAGCGAGTTAACAAATCCTAATTGCTATTACTTCGTTGCTAAACATGATAATACAATTTTAGGATTTGGAGGAATATCGCAAATTTTAGATGAAGCTACTATAAATAATATAGTTGTAAAAAAGAATTTTCGTAATATTGGAATAGCCAGTCTAATATTACAGCATATAATAAAATTTGCAATAAGTAATAATGCAAGTTCTATTACATTAGAAGTAAATATTTCAAATACTCCAGCTATACATTTATATGAAAAATATAATTTTACACATGTCGGTACACGTAAAAAATATTATAATAATAAATATGATGCTTTACTTATGACAAAAAAACTTAACTAATACATATGAAAAGAAAGAAGGAAAACATATGAAAAAAAAGAATGAATTAAATTACAAAGATTTAAAAGATTACTGTAGTACAAAAAGTTTCGATTTTGAAACAACAGAAGAATTATCTTCAGTTGATACAGGAATTGGCCAAGAACGCGGTATTAAAGCACTAGAATTTGGATTAAATGTCGATGTAAAAGGCTATAACTTATATTTAGAAGGTCCTAGTGGGGTTGGTAAAACAATGTATACTAAGAACTATTTAAATGTAATTGCTCAAAAAAAGAAAACTCCCGTAGATTGGTGCTATATTTATAATTTTGATAATCCAAATGAGCCTACTTGTGTTTCTTTACCTGCTGGTCAAGGAAAAGATTTTAAAGAAAGCATGGAACAATTTATTAAAGACGTAAAAGCTGATATAAAATCTACATTCAATAATGAAGATTTTGAAAAAGAAAAATCATTAATTAAACAAGAATTTGAAGAAAAAAGAAATATCCTTTTAGAAAAATTAAATAAAGAATCTAAAAAGCATGGTTTTGAAGTAAAAGCTGCTCAAAATGGAATTTACATGATGCCAATAATTAATGGAAAAACTATTCAAGAAGATGAATTTGAAAAACTTGATCCAGAAGTTAAAGAAGAATTTGAAAATAAATCTGGAATTGTTCAAGATCAAATTATAACTGCAATTGGAGAAATTAAAGAAATTGAAAAACAAGCAAATAAGAAAATTCAAGAATGGCAATCAAACGTTGCACTTTTAACAGTAAATATCCATATAAATTATATTAAATCTAAATTTAAAAGAAATAAAAAAATTAATAATTTCCTTAATAATATAAAAAAAGATATTTTAAAAAATTTAACATATTTTATTACAGATGAAAAAGAAGATGTAAAAAATATTCCTTCAAATATGCTTAAGCCAGAATCTCCAAAGCCATGGTTAAATTACCGTGTTAATTTATTTGTAGATAATAGCAAACTTAATGGTGCTCCTATTATAATGGATTCTAATATTTCTTATACAAATCTATTTGGAAAACTAGAATATGAAAATTATTATGGTGCTCTAAGAACCGATTATACTATGTTAAAACCAGGATTACTTCATACAGCAAATGGTGGATATATTATTTTTCAAGCAAAAGATTTATTATCTAATGGTATATGTTATGAGGCTTTAAAAAAGGCATTAAGAATAAAAGAATTAAATATTGAAAATAACCCTGATTCTCATACAAATATGGTTATGGTATCTTTAAAGCCAGAATCTATTCCACTTGACTTAAAAGTTATTTTAATAGGCAATTCTGATATTTATTATACTTTGCTTTCTATAGATCCTGACTTTAGAAAACTTTTTAAAATTAAAGTTGAATTTGAAGATGATGCTCCAAAAACAAATGAAAATATGGCAAAACTTGCCCGCTTTATACACTCTTTTTGCGAACAAGAAGATTTGCCTCATTTTGATAAAAAAGCTGTAGCTAAAATAGTAGAATACTCATCTAAACTTGCTGATGATAAAAATAAACTTTCTACTCGATTTAACGACTTATCTGAAATTATAACAGAATCTGGTACTTGGGCTAAAATGGATAGAAAAAAAATTGTAACAGAAGAATATGTTCAAAAGGCATTACGTGAGCGTATTGAAAGGGTAAAAAAATACGATGCTCGATATACAGAAATGATTGAGCAAAATACGCTTCTAATAAATACTGATGGATTTAAAGTTGGTGAAATCAATGGTCTTACTATTATGACTATTGGAGATTATTCTTTCGGTAAACCATCTAAAATAACTGCAAATACTTTTACAGGTAAAACTGGAATTATTAATATAGAAAGAGAAGTTGAACTCTCTGGTTCCTCTCATTCTAAAGGTGTATTTATTTTAAATGGGTATTTAGGAGAAATGTTTGCACAAGATATTCCTCTTTCTTTAACAGCTAGTATATGTTTTGAACAGCTATATAATGGTGTCGATGGAGATAGTGCTTCTAGTACTGAACTTTATGCTTTACTTTCTAGCCTATCGGATGTTCCTATAAATCAAGCTATTGCCGTTACTGGCTCTGTAAATCAAAAAGGAGAAATTCAACCAATTGGTGGTGTCAACGATAAAATAGAAGGATTTTATCAAATTTGTAAAATCCGTGGATTAAATGGTAATCACGGAGTTATTATACCGATTCAAAATGTTAAAAATTTAAGCTTACCAGATGAAATTGTAAATGCTGTAAAAAATGAGAAATTTCATATTTATGCAGTCTCAACAATTGAGGAAGGTATTGAAATATTAACAGACGTTCCTGCTGGAAAAAAAGATAAAAATGGCAAATTTCCTGCTGGAAGTATTAACTATTTGGTTTATGAAAAACTAAAAAAATATGCAAATATTAGTTCAAAAACAAATTAAACTTTTCACTACCTTCTTTTAATTAACAAAGAACCTCACAATTCAGTAACATTTATGAATTGTGAGGTTCTTTGTTATTGTACCTTATATAAAAATAATTCTACTATATTTTATTAATTTTGTGAATAAGGTAATATAGCTATGTGTCTTGCTCTTTTTACTGCTATTGTAATATCTCTTTGATGTTTTGCACAAGCACCTGTTGCTCTTCTTGGTAAAATTTTACCTTTATCATTAACAAATTTTTTTAATTGATCTGGATTCTTATAATCTAAGACATAGTTTTTATCACTACATAATACACATACTTTTTTTCTTACTTTTCTAAATCTTGGATTATAATCTTCATCATTATTTCTATTATTTCTTTTATTATTTTTCTTATCTGCCATTTCTAAGTTCCCCCTTTCTTGAATATACTAAAATGGTAAGTCATCAGTAGAAGATAATTCAAATTCTGAATTTCCACTTGTTGCTATATTTCCAAATGTATTTTCAAAATTGTTTGCTGATTCTCCGTCTCTTTTACTATCCGCAAAATATGCTTCTTCTGCTACAACTTCTGTTATATAATGTTTTTGACCTTGGTCATCATCCCAAGTTCTAGTTTGTATTCTTCCAATAATACCTACTTGTTGACCTTTTTTAAAATATTTACTACAAAATTCTCCTAGCTTGCTCCATGCTACAATATTAATAAAATCAGCTTGTCTTTCCTCTCCTTGCCTAACAAATCTTCTATTAACAGCTAAACTAAAACTAGCTACTAGTGTATTATTTGTTTGAGTATATCTTACTTCTGGATCTCTTGTTAATCTTCCCATTAAAATTACTTTATTCATATATTTTACCTTACCTTTCTATTTTTTAAAGGCCCCCAGTTATTATAATTATTCCTCATCTTTTCTAATTACAATAAATTTTATTACTTCATCAGTAATTCTATAGTTTCTTTCTAGTTCTGCTATTAATTCTGGTTTTGCTTCAAAGTTAAGTACAACGTAATATGCTTCTTTGTTCTTTTTTATTTCATATGCTAGTCTTTTCTTTCCTAATTCTTCAGCAGATTCTACTTTTCCATCAGTATTAATCAAATCTGTAAATTTTTGAATAAGAGCTTTTACTCCTTCTTCGTCTACAGCTGGATTAATAATGATAACACTTTCGTATTTATTCATTATTTTTCACCTCCTTATGGATATGTAGCTCACTATTTTTTATAATGAGCAAGGATTAATTTTCAAACATTACTATCTTAACATATTTCTCTGTTTTTGGCAAGCATTATTTTCTATATCGCAATAATATGTTTATGTTTATTTTTTACCAATAAATATACTATACCTGAAATTAAAAAGGTTAATCCATAAACTATTAAAATTAAGTCCCAATTTCCATATAAAATATTACTTCCTACTATAGTAGAAGAAACAATAGAAGGAAATCTAGCTAATGTACTTATTAGTAAAAATTTAAATGAATTAATCGGAAGTAATCCTGCTATATATATAATTAAATCTTTTGGAGTCCCTGGTATAAAAAATAGTATAAATAAAGTAATATATAACGTTTGTTGGTTAGAAAATAATTTACTATTTTCTATTTTATTAACTTTTTCTTTAGAAACAAAACTGTAAATGAACTCTCTTCCTAAAAATCTAACACTAAAAAAAACTATAAAACTGCTAATAAATGTTCCAAATATAACAATTACTGTACCCCAAAATGTCCCATAACACATTCCTGCAAGTAATTCAATTGGCTCTCCTGGCAAAATTGCAATAAGTACTTGAGCAAGAATTAAACCTAAAATTTCAAATATCCCCTTAATTCCTAAAGAATCTATATTTCCTTTAAATTTTAATCTTCCTTCTTCTGTAGATAAATCTTTAAAAATTGGAAACAACTCAATTATTATAAAAATAAATAGTACTACAATTAATGTAAGTATTATTAATTTAAACATTTTTATCTTTTTTTCTTTATTTTTCATTTATTTATATATCCTCTTTCACTTCTATTTCTTTTAATTTTTCATATAATTTATGAAATTTCTTTTTAATATTTATTGGTTTTAAATTTTCTCCTACCCATGCATGAACTGTAAATCCATTTGCTATTATTTTTTCTTGTCCTATTTTTTTTATTTCATAATTAAATCTGATTCTAGCAGGTGTTACTTGTGTTATAAAAGCTTTTACAACTAATTCATCCTCATAGTATGCCGGTATTATGTATTTGCTATTTAATTCTGTTAGTGGCGTCAAAATTCCTTTTTTTTCCATGTCTGAATATGTTATTCCAATTATTTGTTTTACAAAATCTGTACGTGCAATTTCGTACCATATAGGATATACAGAATGATGTACAATTCCCATTTTATCTGTTTCTACATATCTTACTACTATTTTACTTTCTATATACATATTACACTTCCCATTTACTATTTTAAATTTGTTAAATTAACTAATATTATATAACAAATAAAATAAAATATCTACTATTTATATTTTGTATAAATTTAAAAAATTTGGAAATTATATAAATGATAAATAATTTAGAGCATTATGCTCAGGATGGAGGTTTTATGGCTACAGAAAAACATATTTTAGTAACAGGGTCTTCTACCGTTTCTTGGAAAGATGCTATTGTTCAAACAATAAATGAAGCTTCAAAAACAATTGATTACTTAACTGGTGTAAAAATCTTAAATCAAACAGCAAAAATAAACGGAAAAAAAATAGCCGAATACTATGTTGATTTAGATTTAAGTTTTACTATAGACAGAGATAGAGACTAAGAAAGGTAGGGAAAATATGAAAAACAATCCTTTAGAAAGTACAAAAGAATATCAAAATTACGTCAATCAAAAATCTCCTAACTCTCCTATTTTTAAAAATTGCTTCAATGCTTTTTGGGTTGGTGGATTTATTTGTTGTATTGGTCAAATTATTTTAAATATTTGCAAAGCTAGAGGACTAGATACTCAATTATCTGGAACTATTGTATCTATAATTTTAATAGGTATTAGCGCATTTTTAACTGGTCTTAATTTATTTAATAAAATAGGTAAATTTGCAGGTGCCGGTTCTCTTGTTCCAATTACTGGGTTTGCAAACTCTATTGTTTCTCCTGCTATGGAGTTTAAATCAGAAGGTTATGTTATGGGAGTTGGTGGAAAAATGTTTACTGTAGCAGGTCCTGTATTAGTATTTGGTATTTCTTCATCAATAATTATTGGAATTCTTTATTTAATTTTTAATACACAGTCAATTACTCTAGTATAAGTATTTTTACAGTATGAATTGTACTATAAAATTTCTTTTACAAAAAAGAAAGGATGAATTAAATGTATAAATTAGGAAAACAAACTATAAAATTTGATACCCCACCTACAATTTTAGACGCTTCTTGTATTGTTGGTCCAAAAGAAGCTGATGGTCCACTTTCTAAATATTTTGATAAATGTCTAGATGATGAATTTTGGGGAGAAAAAACTTGGGAAAAAGCAGAAAGTAAAATAATACGTGAAACAGTTAATATTTTACTTGCAAAATCTAGTATGTCTAGTAAAGACATTGATTACTGTTTCGCTGGAGATTTACTAAATCAATGCATTTCTTCTTGCTTTGGTCTTCGTGATTCCAATATACCATTCTTTGGAATATTTGGTGCTTGTTCTACTTTCGTTGAAGCATTATGCCTTGCTTCCGTATTTATTGAATCTGGAGCTGGAACTAATGCTATATGTGCAGCTTCTAGTCATTTTTGCAGTGCTGAAAAACAATTTCGTTTTCCATTAGAACTTGGAAATCAAAGACCACCTTCTGCCCAATGGACTGTTACAGGTGCTGGTGCTACAATTGTATCTAAAATAGGTCAAGGGCCATTTATAACTCATGCTACACCTGGGAAAATAATAGATATGGGAATTAAAGATGCAAATTCTATGCGGTGCTGCAATGGCCCCTGCAGCATTAGACACTCTTATTACACATTTACAAGATACTGGAAGGGATCCAAGCTATTATGATGCAATTATTACTGGCGATTTAGGTTATATTGGTAAAGATATTTTAATTGAACTTGCAGCAACAAGAGGATATAATATTAAATCTAATTACAATGATTGTGGTGTTTTAATATTTAACAAAGAAGAACAGGACGTTCATTCTGGTGGAAGCGGATGTGCTTGTTGTGCTAGTGTGTTTTCAGGATATTTATTAAATCAATTAAGAAAAAAGAAATATAAAAGAATTCTATTAATGGCAACTGGCGCTTTAATGAATTCTACAACATCTCAACAAGGTGAGAGTATTCCTGGAATCGCTCATGCGGTTTCAATTGAACTATGAAAGGAGCTTTAGTATGAATTTTTTTCAAAATATGGACTGGATGCAACTATTATATTGTTTTTTAACTGGTGGAATTATTTGTGTAATTGGTCAAATTTTAATTGATAAAACAAAATTAACTCCTGCTAGAATCCTAGTTATCTTTGTTACTGCTGGTGTCATTTTGGGAGGTTTAGGAATTTATAAATATCTTGTTGATTTTGCAGGTGCTGGTGCTACGGTTCCTTTAACAGGTTTTGGATATAACCTTGCAAAAGGAGCACTAGAAGGAGTTCAGCAATATGGTTTAGTTGGTGCATTTATTGGTGGTGTCAAATCATCTGCTGGAGGTATTGCAGCTGCAGTATTTTTTGGATATATTGCCTCATTAATTGCAAAACCCAAAATGAAAAAACAATAATAATATCAAAAAAAGAGTGATTACACTCTTTTTTCTGATATTATTTATATATGCTTAATAACCGCATTGTTATCTAGCTTCTTCGCTACTTCGATAAAATTTGCTTCAGTATCTGTTAAATAAATTTCATATTTTGCTTTTTCTTGATCTTTTAAAAAATCTTTATTTTGTAAATATTCTTTTAGATATTTGCCTAACTTCTCCCCTGTATCTATTACATCAACACCCTTGCCTAATTCTTCTATAATTAAATCCTTAAATAATGGATAATGTGTACATCCTAAAACCAAATAATCTATATTTTTAAAAGGTTTCATATATTCTTTAATTGTATATTTTGCAACTTCATTTGATGTCCACCCTTCTTCTGCTAATGGTGCAAGTAACGGACATGCCATACTTTTTACATCGCATTCTTTTATTTCTTCTTTTATTCTTTTTTCCCATTGCATACTTTTAATTGTACCATTTGTAGCAATTACTCCAACATTTTGCCCTGATTTAACTTTAGTTTTTAAATATTCTACAGTAGGTTGTAAAATTCCAATTATAGGAATATCATATTCTTTATTTAAAATATCTAAAGCTTGACTTGTTGCTGTTCCACAAGCAATTATTATTAATTTAACATTCTTTTTTAATAAAAATTCTACACATTTACGCGAAAGTTCAATAATTGTTTGTTCTGATTTATTTCCATATGGAAAATTATTTGTATCTCCCAAATAAATAATATCTTCATTTGGTAAAGTTTTTTTTATTTCTTTTAGTACATTTAATCCACCTACACCAGAATCAAACATTCCAATTGGTTTACTGTTCATTAATTTACCTCTTTCTAATCTATCCTAACGTCTAAGTTCTGCTTCAAAACTCTTTTCTAGTTCTTTTATAATTTTTTCCATAATTGGACTTATATCATCATCTGTTAATGTTTTATTACTATCTCGAAATGTTAAAGCATATGCAACACTCTTTTTATTTTCTCCTAACTTTTCATCATAATAAACATCAAATAATTCTATTTTTTCTAAAAGTTTCTTTGCTTGTTTTTGTATAACTTCTTCAATTCTTCCTACTTCTATATCTCTATCTACTACAATTGATATATCTCTTTCTACTGCTGGAAATTTTGGAATTGGTATATATTTTTTATTATTTTTTGAATATTTTACAACTTTTGAAATATTAATTTCTGCTAAATATTTTTCACCTGTCATATCATAGTTTTCTACTACTTTAGGATGAATCTGTCCAAATGTTGCAATTGAATCAGTTCCTACAAAAATATTAGCTGTTCTTCCTGGATGATAGCTTTGATTTTCCTCTTCTGATTTTATTTGATACCTTGAAACACCTGATATTTCTAATATATTTTCTATTATTCCTTTTAAAATATAAAAATCAACTTTTTCTCCATACATACCAATAGTTAATATTGTATTTTCTTCTGCTATTTCCCCTTTTTGTATACTACCGTTTATATTTTTATATGTTCTTGAAATATCAAATAGTCCTACATTTTTGTTTTTCTTTGCAAAATTATTTGCAAGAATTGTAAGCATTGATGGAATAGTACTTGGTCTCATTATAGTATAGTCTTCACTAAGTGGATTTTTTATTTTAATTATTTCTTCCGAATATGGAATACATGACTTTTCTAGATCTTTTTCATTTATAAATCCATAAGTATATATTTCTGATAAACCACTATTTAGTAATAAATATTTTAATCTATCTTCTATATCTTGTTTTTTAGTTTTTATTCCAAGCGTTGTATTCGTTTTAGTTAGGGTACTTTCTAATTTATCATATCCATAAAATCTTAATATTTCTTCTGCTATATCTGCTTCTTGTTCTATATCCATACGAAAATATGGTGGTATTACAACATTATCTACTATTTTCATTTCAAGTTTTTCTAAAATTTGTAACATTTCTTCTTTGGTAACCTTTACACCAATCAAATTATTTATTTTTTCTGGATTTAATGGTATTCTATGTTCCTTTTGCTTTTCAGGATATATATCTATACATCCATCTACTACATCACCAACTTCTAATTGCTTTACAAGCTCCATTGCTCTATTTATAACTTTTAGTGCATTTTCAGGAGATAATCCTTTTTCATATCTAGAAGATGCCTCTGTCCTAAGTCCAATTTTTTTAGCTGTTCTTCTTACACTTCCTCCATAGAACACTGCAGATTCAAATACAATAGTATCTGTACCATTTTCTATTTCAGAGTTTAATCCTCCCATTACACCAGCAATAGCTACAGGTTTATTTTTATCTGCAATAACTAACATATCGTTATCTAGATTTCTTTCCTCTTTATCTAATGTTGTAATTTTTTCCTCATTTTTAGCTCTTCTTACAATTATTTGTTTTCCTTCTATTGAATTAATGTCAAATGCATGCATTGGCTGTCCCATTTCTAACATTACATAGTTTGTAATATCTACAATGTTATTTATACTTCTTACTCCACATGCATTTAATCTTCTCGTTAACCACTTTGGTGATGGTCCAATTTTTACATTTTTTACAACTCTTGCAACATATCTATAACATAAATCAGTATCTTTTATTTCTACTTTTAATCCTTCAAGTTCGTCTTTTTTTTCTACCTTTTCTTCTAATAAATGTTTATGTGGATTTTTAAATTTTTCATTTAAAGAAATTGCTGTTTCTCTCCCTAATCCTTCTATTGATAAACAGTCTGGTCTATTTGGAGTAATTTCAAAATCTATGATATCTTCTCTTAACTCTAATACATCCACAATATTTTCTCCCAATCTTTTTTCAAGCTCTTTATCTAATATCATAATTCCATGTTCAATCTGTCCTGGATAATTTGTAATATCAAGACCAAGTTCACACACTGCACACATCATTCCACAAGAATCTATTC
>Ga0256407_10006793_pt1 | contig 17516 bp, 8 predicted proteins | sample RumenRJG_04DNA_FD_193489 | JGI IMG/M metagenome (GOLD analysis project Ga0256407, IMG submission 193489) | Bovine rumen microbial communities from Lethbridge, Alberta, Canada - RJG_04 | ecosystem: Host-associated > Mammals > Digestive system > Stomach > Rumen | place: Canada: Alberta | collected...
AAACTTTGTAAAAAATTGTAAGATATGAGTAATACTTATATATGAATAACACATAAAAAAAATTTATAAAGTAAAATAATAAATTCGCTGTTCATTCACATTTATTTAATTATTTCTTCCTATTATTATTGTTAATTATTCATCTTTTTTTAAATATATATCTTATATCTAAATCTTCTATATATTTTTTATTTATAATTTTTTTATAATATTTTATAAAAATTTATTTAATTTATTTATTTTTTATTATTTTTTTATTTATATTTTTTATTTATCTATATATTCTTTAATTTTTTTTAATTCATTAATAATATTTCCAAAATTTGGTCTATCATTTTCATTATCATTCCAACATTTAATCATTAATTCTTTCATTCCAATTGGACAATCTTTAGGTATTAAATTCAAATCAGGTCTTCCTTTTTTAACAGTTACAAAATAAGTAATTTGTTGTTGATTTAAATTCTTATAAGGAGTTTCTCTAGCACAACATTCCCATATTATAATTCCAAAAGAATAGACATCAGCTTTAATACTATAATTTAAATTTTTTATAACTTCAGGAGCCATCCAATGGCAAGTACCACAATTTCCAGTCATTATTTCTTTTTTATCAAGACTTGATAAAATTTTACTTAAACCAAAATCAGAAATTTTAATACTAGTTAAATTATTAGAATTTACAATTTTATTTGTTAATAAAATATTTAAAGATTTTAAATCTCTATGAATAATTTGAGGATTATTAGTATGTAAAAAATTCATTCCAGTAGCAATTTCTAATAAAATTCTTATTCTAAGTTGCCAAGAGATATTAATTTCTTTTCTTTGATGTAAAATAGAAAATAAAGTTCCTCCATCACAATATTCAGTAACAATACAAATATTATTTTGTTCTGCAATTGCTCCCATAAATAAAACTAAATTAGGATGTCGAATTATACTTAATGATGATACTTCTCTTTTAAATTCTTTTAAATTTTCTTCTTTTAATGAAAATGTTTTTAATTTCTTTACTGCTACTTCTGTTCCTCTATAATCTCCTAGAAATACTTCTGATGAACCACCAAATCCTATACTACGTATTATTTTTATTGATGATGATGGAAGGATAAAATGAAAATTTGGAAGAGATAATTGTTGATCTAAAAATGCATTTGCTCTTGATGATAAATATTCTTCATTTTGTTTGTTTATATTATTATTATTGTTATTTGAATTATTTGAATAATTTTGAATTATGTTAACTATGTTTATTGATTGAGGAATTTGATTTTGATTGATTATATCTATTTTGTTTTGGTTATTTTGAAAATTTTTTTGAAATATGTTTTGATTGTTTAAAATTTGGTTATTTTGATTAATTATATTATTCATATTATTATTATTTTTTTGATGGCAATTGTTATAAAATTGTGTCATATTTAACATATTTTGATTTGAATATATATTATTCATATTACTATTATTATTATTTACAAAATTATTTTGATAATTTAATATATTTGTATTATTAAATAGGGAATTATTAGAAAAATTATTACTTTGATTTTTTAAAGTATTATTGATATTTGAAAAATTTATTTGAGAAGTTTGTCTAGTATTTGAATAATCATGTGAATCAGAAATTTGCGTATTATTATTATTATAATAAGAACCCATAGCACATTTCATCATATTATTAAAATCTCCATTTGAATTCTCGCTTGAATTATCAAAATTTGAATTTGCACTTGTAAAAATATCTTCTTTGTGTTGAATATAGTTATTACTGCTAATATCATTAATTTGACTATTATTTGATTTCGAATTATTTAATAAATTCATATCAATTAAATTTTCTTCATTATTATTCTTATTTTGAAAATTAAAATTTTGATTAAAATTAATATTATTACTATCAAATTTAATAGAAGAAATACTATTATTACTTTTTACACTCATATTGTCATTCAAAATAAAACTATTTTTCATTTTTAATTTAATTCCAAATAATTCTTTATTTACAATAGAAAATAATTTTTTAATATTATTATTTTGACTAGGCATACATGATTGTAAATATGATAATGCATCATTTAATTGATTTTCATTTCCAAAAAAATATGTCTCTAATTCAGATGATATATCATTTCTATACTTTTTCAATTTTTGAATATAATCATTTGCTTTTAATGATATTTTACAGAATTCTCTTAATGAATTTGATTGTTCATAATTAAGATTCTTTAAAACTAAATTTATATAATATAATAAACTAAAAAAGGTTACAATTTCTTCATTTAATGCACTAGCAATTATATCAAGAGTTTTTATTATTAAATTAGAATTAAATGGAATATATAATAAAATTTGAAAAGTTTGAATAAAAAGACACATTGTATCTTTTATAAAATTATTTTCTATTAATGTATCATAATCTGTTGTTATTACTGAATTATCATTTCCTATTATATTTGTATATTTCCTTAAATAACCAACTTTAGCTTTTAAAAATTCACAATATGAAAGAATAAATTTAATAATTTGTCCATTTTTAATAGTTTCATTTTTATCATAAATTTGATTATTAATTCTATAATTGTAAATCTCAGAAATTAATACAAGTAATTCATCTAAATTAAATAAAGATGGATTTATAACTTCAATGTTTGATTCACAATTATTTGAAAATTTCCCATAATTAAATATATAAGCATGTAAAAGATAAATTGATTTAATTCCAGATAATGAATAATAAAAAGGTGAATTTCCAGCAACATATTGATAAAATTTACAAATTTTTTTATTATTTTTAAATGTTTTACTAATTAACATTTTAATATATTTCATTTCAGGATAAACATCTTTTTTATTTAAAAGTAATCTTGAAGTTAAATATCTAATATTAATACAATTATTACTTAATTCAATTTCCATATATTGATAAATTAATTTAGAAAGATTATTTGCAAAACTACTTGTTTCATGAATATAATTATTATCAGAATATTTTAAAATATTATCTTTATGATTCTCTAAAAATTTAATTATATCTTGAGCAGAAGGTCTTTCAGAAGGATTAATACTTAACATAGCTTTTAATAATTTAAAAAAATATGGATTAATATAATTTTTAATATCATTTAAAATTTGTTCATAAACATGTTTACTAGCAAAAGTTAATTGAATATCAAAATCATTAACTAAAGGACAAGAAAACATCATTGAATATAAAATTAAACCTAAAGCATAAATATCAACTTTTTCATTAATTGGATAACCATGATATAATAAATATTCTTCAGGAGCTCTATAAGACTGATAAGTATTTTTTGATATTTCTAAAATTATATTTTTTCTAATATTATGATTTATAACATCATATGTTTTATTAGTTGCTGAACCAAAATCTATTATTCTTAAATTATTTTTTGATGTTAAAACTATATTTTCAGGACGAAAATCTCTATGACAATAATTATTATTGTGAATTGCTCTTAATCCTTTTGCTAATTGATAAGTAAATGCATATATTACATTAGTACTTAATATATTTTTTTCATTTGAATTTTTCATTATTAAATCTTCTAATGTTCCATTTGGTCCATATTCCATTAATATAAAATATGTTGATATTTCATTTTTTGTTATATTGTAATAATCTTTAATATGAATTATATTATTTTCTTTTTTTAAAGATAATAAAATATTGATTTCTAAACATACACTTTTATTCGCTTGTTTATCATTCACATTTGTTTGGACTATTTTTAATGAATATTTTTGAGGTTCATTATTATTATTATTTAAATCTGTACATAAATAAATTTGAGAACTTTCATATTTATATAAACAATTTGTTATTTTGACTACAATTCCAGAATGTAAAAAAGTAATTTTTTTATTACTATAATCTAACATTTTTATATAATTTATTATGTAAAAAATAATATGTAATAGAATAAAATTATTTTTATTTATTTTTATAATAAAATTCTATTTAATTAATTTGATTTTTCTCTAAATTTGTTCTAATTATATCTTTATATAAATTTATACGATCAACTTCTTCTTTATTAAAATTTTTAAAATTAAAACTCTGTCCAACTTGTCCAATTAATGATTCTTCATTTAAATGAAAATGTTTCTTTATATTTTTATTATTTGTATTAATAATTTTTTTTCTTAAATTATCCATTAAAAAATTTTTCAATCTCACATCTTCATTTTTTCTAATATTAAATTCATTTTTTTCTTGTGTTATAGTTTTAAATCCTTTCATTCTTAAATCATCTTTCATTTTATTTATTATTTTATCATGTAATTCCTTAGGAATATTTCTAGAAAATTTTGTTAAAGTTTTTGTTTTATTATCATAAATAGTTTTATTAATATTATTATATATTTCATTTAAATTAGATTTAATATCAATAATTTTTTTATTAGGAAATTTGTTTTTGTGATTTGATTGTTTATTTTCATCAATCAAATTATTTAAATTATATTTATCATTATTTTTATTTTCAAAATTAAAACTTTCAATTTTTTTTTTCCCATATTTCATTTTTTCATTTCTTTCTTCTTTAATTAATCTATAAGTTAAAGGCATTGGTTGAAAATCAATAGTTAAATTTGATTGAAAAAAATATGTTGGATCTTCTTGAACAATTTTTTTTTCTTTAGATGATAATTTTTTTTTTAATAATTCTAAAGGTTCAAAATTATCTTCTCTAATTGAATCAATATCAATAATCATTTTTGAACGATTATGCGCTTCTGCATTTTCATTTTTATCATATCTAAAATCTGAATGATATAAAATTGATTTTTTTATATTATGATCTCCTTTTAAATAATCACATGTTTTTATATTAAATAATACATTTTTATGTTCAAATTCTTCACAAATATTTTTTGCTTCTTTGTTTATTATATTAAATATTTTTAATTTTAATCTTTTCATATAATTTTTTTTATTATTTTTCTGTTCTAATTTCAATTTTGCTTTTAACATATTATCTTTTATTGTTTGTAATCTTTTTTCTTTTTGGTAAAATTTTTCCATTGTATCATGATTTTGCTTTAATAATAAGGCATTTTTATTTTCTTTTACTTTAAATATTTTTTCATCTAAACTCATTTGAGTATTTCTAAAATTAAAATTTGTTGTATTATTATTTAAAGTTAATTGTTTTGTATCTTTTGATATAAATGAATTTAATGTTGTTGTTTGTGTTAAATAATCTTTTGTTTTTGGAAGGAAATTTTGAAAAGTATTTAAATTATTAGTATTATTCATAAAAATAGGTTTTGATTTTAATAAAGAAATTTTTGTATTTTTTTTACTAAAATTTCCTTTAAATAAATTGTTTTGTTGAACTCGTAAATAATGTTCAAAAGAATTTTCTTTTTCTTTTTTTTCTTCTTTTTTCTTTGGAAAAATTTCATATTCATCTATATTTATATTATCAGACATTTATGTTTGTTATAAAATATATGATTATAATTTAATCTAAAATAATTAAAAATAAAATAAAATATTTATATTATTTATCTACAAAACTAGATAATTTTCTATTTGTTTTTGTTTTTTTTGCAGGATTTTCTAACATTGTATTAATTTTTGCAACAGAAACTAATTCATTTTTTTTTATCCAAGAATTCCTTTGTGAAGATAATAATTGTCTTAATTTTAAATTATTATTTTGTAATTTATAAGGACTTGAAAATAAATTTCTTTTAGTATTATAAAAATTATTATTTGTCCCTGTTCCTATATATGGAATATCAAAATTTGATATTGAATTTTGAGATAAAGTTTCATTATCTTTTATAAATGAATTAAATTTTTTATTATTTCTTTTTATATTCATATATTTATTGAATGTATCTCTTCTATTATCAAATGTATTAAATTTAATTGAATCATTTTTATCTCTTGAATCAAAAGAAAAATAACCCATTCTTTCTGCAAATGCAGTAATATTTTTATCTTCAAAAACATTTGAATTTTTTTGAATATGTTTTGAATTAAAATTATTATTATTATCTGTATTTTGAATATATGTTTCTTCAATATTATTTAATGCAATTCTGTCATTATATTCTTTTAATTCATTTATTCCATATTCATTTAACTTATGTGCTTCTTCTAATGCTTTATTTACTTCTTGTAATATATCAGTTAAATATTTTTGTGATTGTTCAAAAAGTTCAATCATTTTTTTATAAAATTCTGATTTTAAAACTTGTAAATTTACACAATTCATAAAATTTAAAATTGTTTTTTCTCTTTCATTTATATCACTAAAAATTTCATATGTTTCATCTTTAAAATTAGGACCTTGAATTCTAAATAATTCTTCTTTTAAATTAATTAACATTTCATTATCAACATTATAAGGTGTTTTAATATTTGATAAATCATCACTTTTTTCTCCAATTTCTTTAATTAATTCAATTAAATTTTGTAAATATTCATATCTTATATCATTATTAATAATCCATTCATTTGAACTTATATAAGCATTTTGAATTATATTACAATGATCAATTATAAATTTTTTATATACATCTACACTATGTCTTAAGTCTCCTTCTTCTAAATTTATTAAATCATGTTTATTATGTGATGGATATTTTACATTGCAATCTGCACAAAAAAATTCATCACATTTTCTACAATAAAAATAAGCATCTTTTGTCTTACAAATTTGACATTTTACAAAATGCTTTTTTGGTTTTTTTTTCTTTATGATTTTTGGAAGATTTTTAAACCGGTTTTTTGATTTAGAATTTAATTTTAATTTTTTCGTTTTTTTATCCAAAGATAAATGTGATATATTATTTGATAGAGATTTTTCTTTTATTATAATATTTAAATTACTTTTATTCTCGAAATATTCACCTGCAGAATCTGAAGTATTTGGTATTATTTTTTCATTATATAGTAAATTTACTTTTTCCTGTGATACATTAAATTGTTTTTCTGATAATTTATATAAAAAAGATAAAGGAGTAGTTTTAGTTATTTCAATTTTATAATTTAAATTATTAAAATTTAAAATCACATTCATTTTCTTTTCTGTTTAAAACATTTATTTACAATCTAATATATTTAAAAATAAAAAATAAAAAAAAAATATAAAACAATAATTAAATAATTTTTAAGATATTATCAAAAATCTTAAAAGAATGATTTTAAATAATAGATTCTTTAATATAATATTTTTCATAAAATTCCTTTAATTCATTATTTTTTAGTCTTTCAATTAATTCAAAAAGATTAGGAAAATTTTCTTTAAGAATAGATTGTTCAATAAAATTACAAAAATATGGTAAAGCAGCACCAATATAAATATCAGCACCACTAAAATAATCACCTAAGAAATATTTTCCTTTTCCTAAAGCACCATATCTTTCCTCATATTTTTTTAAATACAATTTATATTTTTCATTAAATTGATTTTTTAATTCTTCTTTTTTTTTTTCATCTTTCAAAGATAAAAATTCATGAATTAAATCAAATAAATCTTCAAAAGAACAAAATAAAGAATTAATTTGATATTCTTCTTCATCATTTTTTCCATATAAATTAAATTGTCTTAAAAGATAAAAATTAATTGCTATTGATTGACATAATTTTTTATTATTGTGTTCTAAAACTGGTAATTGTTCAAATTCACATAAACCACTTTTTTTTAAATCTTTCCATTTATCAAATTCTATTATATCATTTGTCCATTCTTTTTTACTTGATGATAAAATTGCTTTTGTTAACATTCCCCTTGCATTTACTTTAAAATAATGTAAAATATATTTATCTGTCATTTTTGATTTTTTTTTACTTTTTTTACTTATAATATAATATTTTTTTAGATTTTTTTGATTTTTATATTTTTATTTATTTTAATACATTATTTTAATTTTTTTGTTTATATATTATATGTTATTTTATATTTTTTTATAAGATTATTTTTTTTTTAAATGAATTCAATTATTAAAAAAACTACATTTTTAGTAAACTATCTTCCTTATTCAAATTGGGTTTATTATACTAGTGTTTTTTTTTTATTTAAATATTCTTCAGATTTTTTTTATCAAGAATATTTAAATAGAAAATATAAAAAAGCAATTCAAGTAATTTTAAATCAATTAAAAAAAGAATATATAATACCAAATGATCAAACAATCCCAACTTTAGAATTATTATATTATTTTTATTATAAATGTTTAAGAGAAGTATTTAAAATTGATTTTATAAAATTTAGAATTCAAAGAAGAATATATTTTAAAGGTAATTATATATATGGATATATTAATTGTTGTAAATCATTTATAAAGCAATTAAGGCAAAAAGAAGAAATGATTTTACATGAAATATCAGATTTTTTTCAAATTGATATTGATATTGTATATTTAATATTTGAAAAAGAAGTTAATTTTAGAAAAATAAAAGGTAAATATTTTTCATCAAGAAAAGATATTATAATTCCAATTAATTTAGACAGAAAAAAAATGGAATATATAATTCAATTTTTATTTAAAAAATTTAAATTATATTTTGATAAATTTAAAAAAGAAAATCCAGATTTAAAAGAAAATATTATTCAAATAATAAGTGAAAATTATGCATTTGACAGTGTTTATTATGAATATAATGGAATAGAATATGAAATAATTGAAAAATATTTATATCAAAATAATTTACAAATTATTGAATTAGATTAATTAATAAAAAAATTATGAATTAAATATAGTACTTGTACCAAATAAAGCTTTCATTAAATTATCATTTTTCAATAAATTAATTTCAAGCAAACTATGACCTTTTTCTTTTTTTTCTCTTAAATAATTATATTGTTCAATTTTTAACTTTTCAATAATATATTCATTCATTTCTATTTTTTTTTTAATATCAATAATACTTTTTAAATCTTTAATTTTTCCATTAGAAAATTTCTTCTCATTAAAAATAATAGAATTATACTTCCATCCAAAAGAAGAAGAAGCAGAATGAGCTCTTGATTTAATTGTTGCACTTCTATTTTTAATATATGCAAAATTTAAATTATCTGTTTCTTTTATTCTAATTTTATATTGCTTTATATTTGGTGTATGTAAACAAATTTGAATTTTATTTTCTTGTTGTGGGGGAATATAATAATATTCATGTTTTTCTAATAATTTCTCTAATTTTTCATATAAATGTTTTTCTCTTTCTTCTTTTAAACCTGATATTTTTTTTTTATTTGATTTATTCTCATATTTATTTTGATTTGATATCATATCATCTTTCATTCTTTTTAATTGTTCTATTAATTCTACATTTTCATTTTGTTTTTTTGCTAATTCTATTATAAATTTTGCCATTTTTTCATCAAAAGTTTTTGGAAAATCTTTTAATGAAGGTTCATATTTTAATTTTAATAATCTTCTTACAATCCAAGATAAACCAATTTTTCTAGTATCATTTCCTTTATTTAATAATAATAAATAATATTTAATTCCACTTTCAATATTTTCTTTTAATTCATTTTCCAATTGAATTATTTGATTATTTAATGTTAAATATTCATTATAAAAATCTTCTCCTATTTTTGAAAATTTTTCATCATTTTCTTTATTGTTATTTATTAAATTATACATTTCTAATTCTATAATTTTGGCCTTTGAATCAGTTTCATAATAAATATTTGTATTATTTAAAAGTGATAATTTAGATTTTTTATATGATTTTTCTAATTTTTCTTTTAAATTATTTAAAGTCTCCATTCTAGAATCTAAATCAAGTGATAATTGAATTTTATTATCATCTTTTTTTCTATAAATATTATGTATTTCTTTAATAATTTTATTTCTTAATTCTTCTTTTTTTTTAATTTCTTTTTTTAATTCATCTATATATTCTTGAGCTTGAAATTCGTTTTTTATTTTTATTTGGATTTGTTCTGATTTCCTATTTAAATAAACTATATCTTCATAATTCATAACTGTATAAGAATGTTTTAAATGCTTTTTTGAAAATTGATCATTTGGATTATTAAAATCTAAATAAGAAATATTATGAAATTTATTTGTATTTTTTATTGTTAATTTTTTAGTTTTTGCTATATTTTGATTAGGAATATGATTTATTGTTTTATTTACATTATCTGATTTTTGAATTTCAATATCATCATTTGATATTAATTTATCAAGAACAGGAAGTTTAATATGTAAAATATTATTTGAACTTTTAGTTGGTTTTTTAAAATTACTTCTTTTAAATTTTTTTGGATGGGGAATATTCATTATATTTTATTTAATTAATTATTTACTTCTGATTTTTAAATTTTACTTAGTAAAAAAATTATATTTATTTATTATATATCATTATATAATATTTTCCTTGTTTGGTCTTTAAAAATATATTTAATATCTTTTCCTTTTGAATTTTCATATATTTCAAAGAGTTTTTCTTTTATACAATCGGCAAATTCTTCTAAAACAAACATTATTTTTATTTTTGAATATTTAGACTCTTTTTTATCTTCTTTTATTTTATTCCTTAATTTATTTCTTATGATATATAATTTGGATTCAATATTATCAATATATCTATTATCAGGTTCATAATAAAAAACTTTTGTATCTAAAATATTTCTTCTAAAGTAAAAATTAGTATTTTCAATGTAATCAATAAATTTTTTATAAAAATCAAAATTGATATTTCCTTGTATAAGAAGTTTTTTATTTAAATATTCATTTGTAAAAGAGTATTTAAAATCTTTTGAAATAATTTTTTTTTTTTTATTATATTCAATAAAAATATCACAAGCCTTTTTTCTAATTAATGATATTTCATCATTCATTAAAAGAAATGAAATTAATAATATTTTAAAATTGTCAATTTTTTCATCTAATAAAGAAAATGAATATATTATATGTTCAAAAGCTAAAATTGCTCCAATTCTTAATTTATCTAAATTATCAGCTAAAGAATATAAATAAATTAAATCAAGAACTGTATTAATTTCATTATAATTATCTTCTATTAATAATGGTAATAAAATAAATGTTTTATTTAATAATTTTGTTTTTCCTTTATTTTCTTTCATTATTTTAACTAATTGATCAAATAAAAATTTTTTTTCATCTTTAGAGAGTTTTGATAAATTTTGTTTTTTAGAAAGAAATACTGAAATTCTATGTGAAATATTCACTGAATAATTATTTAAATTAAGATTTTTAATTGGATTTAGTATTAATATATCTAATTTATTTGGAAATTTTTTGAATAAATAAACAATTAATTCTTCTAATTTTTTATTATCAAAATATTGAATAAAATTATTAGTATAATTTATTGAATAATTTAAATTAATTAAAAAGAAATTAATAGAATGTTTTATAAATTTAAAATAGGAAAATTTTCTTGAATTTAAATTTAATTGCTCAAATAATTTATCAAAATATATTTTTTTTTCTTCTAAATTAAATCCTATTATAGAATAATTAAATAAATCTTTAATATCATTTTCATTAGAAGTATTAATTTTTTTTATAAGTTGTATATATTTTGATAATCCTAAATAATTAATATTCATTTTTATTTTTTCTTTATATTTTTTTAATAATCCTTTCTTTTCATTCACTTCTATTTCATTATTTTTTATAATTTCATTTATACTATTATAATAAAAATCAATTTTATTATTAAATTCTATTAAATCATTTACTTCAATATTATCTAATCTTATTAAAATATCATTAATTAATTTATTATAATTTGCCCCATATAATTTTAAAATTGCATTAGTTAATAATTTTCTAAATAATTTATTATCTTTTTTATCCAAATTTAATAAAAGTTTTATAACTTTAATTCCATTTTCATTTTCATAATCATTAGGTTTAGCAATTCTAAATTTAGTAAAAAAAGTAATAAACAAAAGTAAACAATCATTTATTTTATTTCCATTAATAATATTTTTTTCTAATATTTGAACAACAATTTTAAAAAAATCTTTCTTATCTAAAAAATACTCACAAAAAGTAGGTAAAACTCTTTCCATTTCTTTTTTATTTTGCATGAAAAAATTATTTTTAATAACTCTACTAAACATAAACATACAAGCATTTTTAATAGACCAATTTTCACTTTCTAAACCATCAATAATTTTCATAATAATATCATTATAAAAAACTCTAACATAAGGTTTAATTAAAGTATCTTCTGAAATTGCTCTTAAAATTTGAAGACAATGAACAGAAGCATCAATTTTATTATTTTGATATTTATTAAAATTATTTAATAAATTATCAATTGTAAATTTTAAAATATCAATTATATATTGATTACTATATGATGGTGAAATATAAGATTTTATTAAAGTTACTATTAAATAAGGAATTCCTGCACTTCTTCTTAATGTACTTGAAATTTCATGATTTGTTATTTGATTTGATATAAAATCTATTATTTTATTTTTACATATTTCTCTATATTTAATATATGGGTCATTTGATTTATTTAATAATATTGTTATTTTTAATAATACTTCATTCATTGCTTTTACTACTCCCATATGTTTTGATGTTATTAATATTGGAATTATTTCATTTAAAGAATTTGATAATGGTTTTAAAAAATAATTTTCAAAGGAATTTTCTTTTTGATTTAATGAAGAATATATAATTGGGTAATTTGAATAAAATATTTCATATATTAAACTCAAAGTATTTAAACTAAATTTTGATGTATTCCATAAAGATATTAATATTTTATCTTCATGATCTGAAATAATGTTATTATTTAATTCCATATCATTATCTAAAGTAAATTCACTTACTCCATTATTAATTAAATATATTAAAAATTTTGAATTTAAAGATATTATATCATGTGATAATGAAAACAATAATGATAATGTTGTTTCATTTGATGATGTTTTATTTTCTTCTTTTGAATTTAGAATTATATTTGATTTTTCTAAATCTAAAATATTTTTAATAAAAATAAAATAAGTATGTAATGATTTATTTTTAATATCAAAAATATTTTTTTGTATATTTTTATTATTTAAACTTTCCATATAATCATCTACTTTATTATTAATAATTTTTTGAAAATTTAATATTATTAAATTTATTATATTATTATCGTTTTTCTCTATTGAATTATTAAAAATTTTTATCATTGCATTTTTTAAAAGATCAAATCCTAAATGATAAACTAATAACATAAATAAATATGCACTTCCTTCACAATCCATTTCTCTTAAACTAAAAGCATATTTTTCAATTTCTAAAATTAATTCATTTTTCATATTATCAATTTCATTTTTAAATTGTTTTTGCTTTAAAATTTCAAAAGAAATAAATCTTACATCAAACCAAGAATGTTTTAATAATGATATCAAACTAATACATAATCCTTTATTATAAATAATTTCTGAATAATTTTTATAAAAATTGTCAACTTTTTCATTTTTAATGAATGATAAATTTTCAATTAAATTACATAAATAATGTAATAAATCTAAATAAGTTTGGAGATTTTCAACTGGTCTATCATAAATATTGTCATTTAAAAAATATAATAATTTTATATAATTGTTAAAAGCTGTTTCTATATATTTTTCATCAAATTTTTTTTTTACTATCATTTTATTTATTTGATTAAAATATCCTTCAAAATAAACTTTTAATGATTTAAATAAACCACTTTTATATTCTGCATTATCAGTTTTGAGATTATATTTAATTATTTTATATACTATTATAAATATTTCATTTTTTTCATCAAATTCATTTATAAATTCCATTATTTCAAGAGTTAAATATTCATTATTTGTAATTGAAATTTGTTTTAAATTTTCAATTGGAATTTTTAAATCAATATTTTTTTTTGAATATGAAATATGTATTATTTTATCTTTAATAAATAAATTTTTTTTATGGTTTCTGTATGGTCTTAATAAGGCAAAAAATATTCCATATGTACTATCAATATTTTGATTATCATATAATTCTTTATAAGCTTCTTGTATTAATAAAATATAATAAATTGGATTATTTTTTTCAATACTTACAAAAAAACTATTAAACAATCTTAAATATTTTATTGGAGTTTTTTTTAAATAAGAAAGTAAAAAATTAGGATATGAATTTATAAATAGTTTATGCTCATTATCTATATCATTTTTTTTACAATAATCAAAAAATATTTTTGTATATTCATTTATTAATTGAATATCTTTTTTATTAAAATCATAAGAAAATATATATTCTAAAAATTTTTTTCTAGTTTCAAAATTTATATTTGATAAATATTGAAATAAATAACCTTCATTTAATAAAGGTTTTATTTTTGAATTTATAATCTTTAGAAAATAATTATCAATATAATTATTAATTTCATTTTGAAAATTAAATTTTGTATATAATATATTTAATATTGAAAAAAAATTATCTTCTATAAACCCAAAATTTTCTTTATCTCTTTCAATTTTTATAATAAATTGTTTAATTATTTTATTTTCTTCAAATATTTTCTTTAATTGAATTTCATTTTCTTTATTTAATAAAGTTTTTGTAAGCGCAATTAAAAACATATCATTAATTATTATTGAATATTTTCCATTTGTATCATGTGAAATAAATAACATATAAAAATCTAATAAACTCAAATCTTTTTTTTCTTCATTTAATTTTAATATTTTCTCTTTTATAAATTCATTTAAGAAATATAATTTTTCTTCTTTTAAACATTTTAAATTATCATATTTACAATTATTATAATATCCTTTCATATAAACAAAAAGATTTTCATAATTTTTATGTTGAGAAAATTTTGACAAAAATTCAAAACAATTTTTATTAAATTCTTCTTTATTTATTTTTAAAATTAAATTAAAAAGAAAATTAGATAATATAAAAATCATATCTTTTGTTTTTTTATTATAAGGAATAATATTTATAATTAAATCATTATATACAATATCCTTTAATTTAATTAATAATTGATTTTCAATTACAGAAAATGAATTTATTATATTATTAAAACAATTAAAGAAAAAAGCAATTATCATTCCTATTTCATCATTTAAATTATTTAAAAGAATATTAACTTCATTATTAATTATACAATTTGAAAAAATTTCAAAAAATTTTTTTTTTAAATCTTCTTTTATTCCTTTTTTTGAAATATCATATAAATTGTTTAACATTAAAACCTTGAATTTCAAACATGTTACTTCTTTATTTAATAAATCAATCCTTATTAATTTAAAAAATTTTGAAATTTCTTCATTAAAATCGTTAATTTTCTTTTTTAATAAAATAGATAAATCATTTTTAAATTCTCTATGAACATCTAAAATATAAAGTAATATATAACAAAATAATATTTTTTCTTTTTCTATATTATTATTTTTATCATTATCTAAAGAAAGAAATTTTTTAAAATTTTCCTTTTTACAACTTAAATTATCATTTAAAATAATATTAGTAATCATAGTTAAAACTTCATCTGATAACCCAATAGTATTTTTAAAATCAATTAAAAAAGAATCCATTAATTCAAAAATAAAAAAAATTAAAAAAAAAAATATGTCTAATAAATTATAATAATACATATATTTACTATTCATATAATAATAATTTATTACAAAAAAATTAATAAATAAAACAAAAATAAATATTTTAACCTTTATTATCAAGAAAAATTATAATTACAGTAATATCTTCAACTTTTTTTACATTTTGTTTCCATCTTTCTTTAGCTAATTCTTCTAATTCAATACAAGCATCAAACCCATTATTATCTTTATAATATTTTTTAACAATAATTCCAATTTCTTCAATACTTAAATATTGAAATAAAGAACTTGTACCCATAACTAAGAATTTTGCTTTTTGTACTTTTAAATCACATTCTACAATTTCAGGTTCTGGAATTATCCCTATTTCTTCAGCATCTAAATCTCCTATGGTTCTTGATAAATTTAATTCTTTAAATTCTTTTAAAAAAATTTTTTTGAGTAAAGTTGATTTTTCTTCTTGAAATTCTTTTCCTTTTTGTTTTAATATATTTTTAACTGTTATTTGACTATTTTGTATAAATAATGGATTTTTTTTATCAATTATTGATTTTATTAAAATTAAATCTTCTTTACTTGAATTTAATATTTCATTATTATTGTTGTTATTATTATTATTATTATTATTATTATTATTATTATTATTATTTTCATTTTCATTTTTTTTTTCTTCTAAATTTTTAATTTGTTCGATTTTTTTCTTTTCAATATTATTAACAATTTCTTTCATTCTTATAACTTCACTTACTCTTGAAGGTGAATGAGAATAAGATAAAGGAATATAATTAGTATTTGAATATAAAACACATTTACAATTTCCACAATTTGCACAAAAGACTTTATTTTTATTCTTTGAATTATTAGAAAAAAAGAGAATTATACAAGTACAACCACTTTGATTTAAATTAAGATTTAAATCAATATTATTTTGAATTAAATATTCTTGACATCTTATAAAAGATTCTGTTAAAATTGTATAATAATTATCTTTATTTAAACTTAAAGTCATATTTATATTATTTTCAAAATAGTCATAAAAAAAATTTTTTACTGCTTTTGAAATTATATGACCATGAGTACCATGACCATCTATAATTCCAATTAATGATATTAATCCTAATGATTTTGAAAAAAAATTTAATTTTGAAAATGCTAAATCTTGATTTATTTTTTTTATATTTCCTTTTTCTTTTTCTTGTCCTAATTTTGATATATTATTTTGACCAACTTCACTTTTTATAAAAGTTCCTTTTATTTTTATTGACATATTTAATTTATGTTGTTTTATACTTGAAAGTTTTTCTGAATCAAAAATATTATCTTGACTTGAACTTTTAAAAATCATATTTCTTTTTTTTGGTGAGATTAAATTTTTTGTTTTTTTTGTTTCTATTTTTGTTGTTATTATATTTTCATTATTACTTTTTGATAAATTTGAACTTGAATTTTGGTTTGATAAAATATTTAAACCTAATTCTTTTGATGTTTTTATTTTTGGTAATTTTATATTATATATTGTTGATGTTGTTAAAATATCTGAATTATTTCTTTTTGGTTTAGGAGTATTTTTTTCTTTTGAAAAACTTATTATTAATTGCTTTATATCATTATTAGGTATTAATTTTAAGTTCTTTTTCTTTAATAATTCTTCTAATTTAATAAATGATGAACCTATTTTTTTTGTTTCATTTAATGGATAATATTTATATGTTCTTTTTAAATTTTGATGGTACATTATTCTTTCTGGATATAAATATTCATTTTTAATTTTACTTAAATTATGGTTATTCATTTTGTTTTGATTTTTTTTATTTTAAATAATATTATATTATTTATTTAATTTAATATTAAATAATCATTAAAATATTTATGATTTTTACTCAAAAGTTAATTTTTGAATAATATTGTTTAAACTTTTTTTTTTTTTTTTTTTATATAATCAGTATTTTT
>Ga0256407_10006794_pt1 | contig 17515 bp, 14 predicted proteins | sample RumenRJG_04DNA_FD_193489 | JGI IMG/M metagenome (GOLD analysis project Ga0256407, IMG submission 193489) | Bovine rumen microbial communities from Lethbridge, Alberta, Canada - RJG_04 | ecosystem: Host-associated > Mammals > Digestive system > Stomach > Rumen | place: Canada: Alberta...
TTCCGAAGAACTCGGCATGACCACGATTACTGCTGAAGTTCCGCTTTCCGAAATGTTCGGTTATGCTACGGACCTCCGTTCCATGACCCAGGGTAAGGCAGAATTCACGATGGAATTCTGCAAGTACCTCCCGGTTCCGAAGAACATCCAGGAAGAACTCATCAAGAAGTACGGCGACAAGGTCAAGGCTAGAGCCTAATACGACCGCTCGGGGCTAAAGGCTGACTTAAAACTCCGTCGGCCCCTCGCTCTCGCAAGAAACCCTCGGTTAATACCGAGGGCTTCTTTTTGCTCACGACCAACCCCTAGAACTTCTCGAAAGTTTAAAAGGCCTGCAACGGAAGTTGCAGGTCTTTTTGTTTGGGGTTCACACACACAATAATTCGAATAAAAGAAGAGTCCCGCAATGCTCTCACGGGACTCTCTTATAAACGTAACACTAGTAAGTTCTACTCCGCGATTCGATCCGGCTTCCCGTCTCAGAACCAGAATTTACTTGTGCCACAAGAATAATATAGCACACGAATTACGAGTGCGAACAAAATTTCGCACACTCGTTTAATCCCGCGCGGAACATTCCAAATTGGAATAGCGGAGCCATTTAAGCATTCAGCTTCGCTTCTTTCCAGAGCTTTTGGAGGCCTTCCAGGCCTACATCCTTGATTTCCTTGCCCTGTTCCTTGACGCGGCGTTCTACTTCGCGGAAGCGCTTTTCGAACTTGTTATTTGCACGCTGCAAAGCGATGTTCGCGTTGAAGCCGCAATGGCGAGCCACATTTACAAGACTGAACATGATGTCGCCGAATTCATCTTCCAGGCGGTCCACATTTGCATTCTCGGGAGAAATCTTTTCCATCTCGGCACGGAATTCTGCAAATTCCTCTTGAGCCTTGTCGAACACGGGAGCAGCCTCGCCCCAATCGAAACCGACTTTCGCCACACGGCGGATAATATCTTGTGAGCGCGCGAGCGTGGGCATGCTCTTGCTGACTTTGTCCATAATAGACTCGCCCGCATGCTTTAAGTTGTTCTTTTCTTGCGCCTTGATGCGTTCCCAGCGGCGGCTCACGTCATTTGCCGTATCCACTTTTGCATCCCCAAACACATGCGGATGCCTGCGCACCATCTTTTCGCACAAGCCCTGAATCACGTCATCAATCGTAAAGTCGCCCTGTTCCTTGCACACCTGCGAATGGAAAATTACCTGGAACAGCACATCGCCGAGTTCCTCGCACATGTGCTCCTTGTCGCCATCTTGCGCGGCATCGATAAACTCACAGCTTTCTTCAACCAGATATGGCAACAGTGAATGCGTGGTCTGCTGGCGGTCCCACGGGCAGCCATTTTCAGAACGCAGACGAGCCATAATATCGACGAGATCCTTAAACGTGTACTTCATGCACCCAAAGATAGAAAGTAAACGCGACCCCTTGTTTTTTCACGATAAATTCTGTAAATTAGTAACACCGTTATTTATATCGTTAATTTTATCGTTTCCTATATCGTTTCTTACATCCTTTAAATTTACGCTCTCAAAGTACGACAGCCCCAAGATACATTCGGGGTAACAATAAAATGGAAACGAATCTTTTATTCAACGAACCTTACAGCAAACTCGCCCACGACAATTATCCGCTCCTCCTTGGTGCATCCAAATATTGTCCGAAACAACTCTTTTGCAAAGGCACCCTCCCCACAAACGATAAAATCGGCATCGCCATGGTCGGCACACGCCGACCGTCCGCATCCGCTGAAGAGCTCTGTAGGCGACTCGTCGATTCACTCCGACCCACAAAAGCCGTTGTTATTTCGGGGCTTGCACAGGGCATAGACAGCTTTTGCCACCGCGCCGCCCTCGATGCAGGGATTCCCACAATAGCAGTCCTCGCGCAAGGTCTAGAGGCAAAAATCGAGGGGGAACGAGCCTTACTCGCCCAACGAATTATAGACGCAGGAGGCGCCCTATTAAGCGAATACGAAGGTGATACGCCAGCCTACAAGGGGAACTTCATCGCACGGAACCGCATCATCAGCGGACTCAGCCAATCGACACTCGTGGTCCAGAGCCGTAAAAAAGGAGGCGCCCTCCTCACCGCACAATTTTGCCTAGACGAAGGGAAACTGCTCCTCGCCTGCACCGGGAACTTTGACTGCGAGCTCTACAGCGGCACAAACGCGCTCCTCGACAGCGGACACGCCAAAGCAGTCTTTATCCCCGAAAGCCTACGAGCAGTCGCCGGGATTCCACGCCTCGAAGGGGCTAAAATCGAGCAATTGACCACGTATGGGGTACAACTCTCCAGCGGGGCACAAAAAGTCTTTGAACGGTTTAACGGGTTCCGCAAAACTTTTTCGGAACTTCAGCAAGAATTTGACTTTAAGGCGCCTGAACTTTTAGCTATATTGACGGAGCTAGAAATATCTGGTCTAGTTTCATCAAAGGACAACTTCCAATTCTATTTTAACGGAGCGTAATAGTTGCACATTCGGCTTATTATTGGAATTGCCACCGTGATTACGTTCGCGTTCTTGGTGTTTCATTTGCTGTTCGGCAAGAACAGTATTCCGGAGCAGCGTAGAATTGCGAAAGAAATCCAGCTTTACCAGATGCAAATTGATTCGCTAAGCAAAGTTATCGAACAGCGCGACGAACTCATCCAAAAACTAAAGACCGATTCCCTCTACAAAGAAGAAATTCTCCGCACCCGCTACGGCATGAGCCGTGAAGGCGAGAAAGTGTTTCAGCTGGTGAAGTAGCGGCGTTGCCGCTACGCCATCTTGCTTGCGTCAGTGCGGGTACCTTCGACCTTTCCGGCGAAGAAGCTATAGGCGGCAGGCACAATAAAGAGCGTCATGAACGTCGCAAACGTGAGACCGCCAACAATCGCAACACCCATTGCAATGCGGCTCGGGGTGCCGGTCAGGATGAGCGGCACTGCGCCCAATACCGTAGAAAGGCTCGTCATGAGAATTGGGCGGAAGCGGCGTTCCGCCGCCATCCGAGCCGCCTCGAGCTTGCTGCAGCCCGTATTCTCGGCAATCTGGTTTGCAAATTCCACAATCAAGATACCGTTCTTTGTCACAAGTGCAATCAACAAAATCAAAGCGATTTCGCTAAAGATGTTGAGCGTCTGGCCCGTGACAAACAAGCTCACCAAAGCACCCGAAAGTGCAAGCGGCACCGTAAAGAAAATCACGAACGGCGCACGGAAGCTTTCGAACTGCCCCGCGAGCACCAGGAACACAAGCGCAAGCGCAAGCAAGAACACCACGTACAATCCCGAAGAGCTTTCTTCGAATTCCTTGGACGAACCGCTCAAGGTCGTGCTCACGCTCGGGTAATCCTTCAACAAAGTCTTTGCAATGCGGCGCATTTCTTCGACGCCATCGCCAATCGTCTTGCCCGGCACAAGGCCCGCCTGGATAGTCGCCGCGCTAAAGCGGTTGTAACGCGGGAGCGACGGAGAAGCGGACTGTTCCTTGTACGTAATAAAGTTGTCCAAGCTCACCAACTCGCCCTTGCCGTTCTTGACCGTGAGCATCGAGAGGTTTTCTGGCGTATCGCGGTACTGGTAACCGACAGCGCCAATGATATCGTACTGACGACCATCCTTATAGTAATCGCCATAAGTTTGGTCGCTAATGGCAAGCTGCACCGCCTGTGCAATATCGTTCACCGACACACCTTCTTCATTTGCCTTGTCACGCAAAATTTCGATGTGGAGTTCCGGCTTCGTGAAGCGCAAGTTGCTGTTCACCACGCTAAACACAGGGCTCTTGCTTGCCGCTTCTTCAAATTTCGGAACAAGGTCGCGCAACACTTCGATATTCGGAGCCTGCAACACAAACTGCACCGGGAGGCCACCGCGCTGCGTACTGATGCTCTGCGGTTCAAACACCATCACACGCAAATCCGGGTATTCGTTACCGAGCACCTGAATCACACGTGCGATTTCACTCTGCGGACGACGAGCCTTCTTATCGTCGTTCAAGAACAAACGCATTCTCGAGTTGCCCGCATTCCAAGCACCCGCCTGAAATTCCGTGTATTCATTGGAATCGAGAATCGAAGTCACTTCATCGACAAATTCATCGGCCATGCGCTTGGTGCGCGAGAGGTTCACGCCTTCGGGCATGCTCATGTTCACCATAACGGCGTTGGAGTCTTCGGTCGGCGCCATTTCGCTACTCATGTTATTAAAGCAGAAGTACGCCCCAAACAAGAGAACCGCCACAATCGGGAACAACAGCAAACGCCACTTGAGGAATCCGCCCAGCAAACGGGAATACAAAGTGTTCAATCCATCAAAGAACGGTTCCGTCCACTTATAAAAGGCACCTTTTTTCTGGCGTTTCAAGAATTTAGAACAAAGCATCGGCGAAAGCGTCAAAGCGCAAAGCGTCGAGAGGAACACGGTTCCAATCATCACCGCCACAAATTCGCGGAACAAAAGACCCGTCGTACCGCCCAAGGCAAGCACCGGAATAAACACAGCCATCAACACGACTGACGTAGCAATCACCGCAAAAAAGATTTCATTTGTTCCTGCAATTGCCGCCTGTTTCGGCGTCATGCCACTTTCAATCTTGTGGTAAATGTTTTCCACAATCACAATAGCATCGTCCACGACAAGTCCAATCGCGAGGACCATCGCCAAAAGCGTAAGCACGTTGATACTGAACCCGCAAAGGTAAAGCACAAAGAAGCTACCAATCACAGATACAGGCACTACGACCATCGGGATAAACGTTGTACGGCCTTCGCGGAGGAACGCAAAGATAATCGCAATCACGAGAATAAACGCAATAAAGATGGTTTCCACCACTTCCTTGATGGAAGCGCGAATGTTGATTGAAGTATCGCGACCGTAAAGCAGTTCCACGCCTTCCGGAATTTCACGGCGGATGTCTTCAACGCGCTTGTAGAATTCGTTTGCAATTTCGACATGGTTACTGCCCGGCTGCGCCATGAGTGCAAGCGTAATGGAATTCTTGCCGTTACGTCTAAAACCGGTACGCGTATCTTTCGGTTCGTAATGGATGTCTGCGACATCAGAAATGCGGATCACAGTTCCATCTTCAGCCGTTCTCACCGCAATGTTGCCAAACGATTTCGGATCGATAACTCGGCCAAGCGTACGAATTGAAAGCGTCGTTTCAGTACCTTCAATAGAACCAGACGGAAGTTCCAAGTTACCTTGTTTCAAAGCAGCCGCCATCTGCGCTCCCGAGACTCCAAGTGCCTGCATACGCACCGGGTCAATCCACAAACGCACAACCGGACGTTTTTCGCCCCAAATCGCCACTTCCGAAACACCATTAATCGTCTGCAAGCGTTCCTTCACGTGGTTGTTCGCAATTTCCGAAACTTCCATCGGGTCGAACTTGTCGCTCACAAGGCTAACCATCAAAATCGGGTCGCTATCGCTATCGGACTTGTAGACCGTCGGTTCATCAACATCGTCCGGCAAGCGGCGACGCACACGGCTCACGCGGTCGCGAATTTCGTTCGCAGCCGCTTCCAAGTCCATACCCGTTTCAAATTCAATGCTGATGTAAGAGAAACCATCACGGCTCGTCGACGTCAAAGCCTTGATACCGGACGCGCTGTTAATGGAGGCTTCCAAGATTTCAGTGACTTCCGCTTCGACCACGGCAGCGTTTGCACCTGGGTAAGAAGTACGCACCTGAATCAACGGATAGTCGACGTTCGGGTATTCACGAATGCCGAGAGAACTGAGCCCAAAAAATCCAAGCAACAGGATGACAAGCGCCATCACAGTCATGAGGACTGGGCGACGGACGGAGAGCTGGCTTACGCTCATTACTCTACCTCGTAATTAATCGAATGGCGGAGTCCCTTAATCTTGACATCGGCACCCGGGCGGAGGCTCACAATGCCAGAAACAATCACCGTATCGCCAACATCAAGGCCCGAAAGCACCTGCACAGACATCGGCGTGCGAAGCCCCGTCGTGATATGCTTGATCTTAGCCTTGCCTCCCTGGCTCACAAACACGTAAGCGCCTTCCCTGTCGAGAATCATCGCTTCGGACGGGATTGTAAAGCTCTGCACATTGCTAGCTTCCATGGCGACATTCACGCTCACAAAGCTACCTGCAATAAGTTCGCCCTTCGCATTATCGACATCGACCATCACGCGGCGAGTGCGACTGCTTTCAGAAATCACGGCATCGAGCGCAGAGACAACACCGAACTTTTCAACGTTGCGTTCCGAATCCTTGAGAGAAATCTTGTCGCCCACCTTGATGACAGACGCATAGCGCTGCGGGAGCGAGAACTTTGCCTTGAGGCGGTCCACTTCGCTGAGTTCTGCAATTGGCGTACCGGAGTTGAGCCAGGCGCCCACGGACACATCGACAAAACCGAGTTTACCGCTAAACGGCGCACGGACTTCTGTCTTTGCAAGTTGCGCCTGGATGAGTTCTACGCTAGCCTGAGCAGACTTGAGAGAAGCTTCTGCCGATTCCAAATCCTGCTTGGTCGCCCCGTTCTTTTCAAAAAGACCGCGGATGCGCTGTTCCTTTTGCTCGGCAAGCATCTTGTTCGACTGCGCCTGCTTGAGCTGCGCACGGAGTTCAGAATCGTCAATCTTTGCAAGGAGTGTACCCTTCTTGACTATTGCACCATCTTTAGCCTTGAGGCTTACCAGGCGGCCAGAAGTCGCCGCCGAAAGCGAAACGCTGTTCTTCGGCACGAGAGTCGCCATCGTCTGGAAGTTCTTGCCCTGTTGCCCAAGTTCTGCCACATAACCTTCGACATTCAGCACTCTCTGAGCGCCACCCTTTTTGCCGCCATTGCCTTTGCCAGCAGGAGCGCCCTTGGCGGAATCGTCTTTACTACCACAAGCCACAAGAAGAAGAGAAGAGAGTGCTATTAAAAGAAGGTGTTTCATATTTTAGTTAGAAGTAGGAAGTAAACAATAAGAAGTAGTTTGATTTTATTCCGTCATTCTGACACCGAAGGTGGAAGAATCCAGGGCTTTTCAATTTCGAATTTTTAGATGCGTGATACAGTTAAAAAGTTGCATAAAAAAGGACATTCCCGCACTGAGGCGGGAATGACAAATTTAAAATTTTACGTTCATCAAAAGCGCGCCGCCGTCTTGATAAAATTCCGGTTCAAACTGCACTCGTTCCGAAAAAGACTTGCTCGACGTTGCACGATAAACTCGTATAGCATCAAGCATGGAAACGACGCGGTTCAAAATCAGTGCGCCCACGGAAACTTGGAACACAATGCGGCTCACGCGGTAATGGCGCATGCGACTCTTGAATTCATCGATATGCTCCGTAGTTTCCGGATTGTCAGAACTGCCCCAGTCCCACTGGACATCGCTTGAAAATTCTTCATCGACTTTTTTGCCAGAACGGATCATCGCCTGGTTGTAATCTTCGTCCATATCCGGAGAGGAGTTCTGTCCAAAAACACCAGAACGGCTGCGATAAGAACCCACCGTATTCAAGAGAGAGACACTCTTGTTGCCCGTAAATCCGGCATGGCGAACGGCATAATTATGCGCAGACGTCACATAGCGGTCGCCCACGACATAGGAACCAATTGCAGCCACCCACAAAGCAAGGTCAGTCCACACAAACGGGCGAACCATCTTTTTTTCGTTTAGGTATAGCTCGCCCATACCCGGTAAAAGTGCCGAAGCGCCGACAGCAAGGAATACGTTCTTATCACGATTCTTATAGACGTCGGCATCGACGCTTACCACAGTCTGCGAAAAAGCGGCGACTGACGCAAGCAGTATGGCAAGAATTATACGCATTAGAATCCCCAATTTGCACGAACAGACCAGCCAAAGGAATCAGTCAACGAAAGACCGCTATCGAAGCGCAGATGATCGTACCAGGAAAGGTCTTCTTCGTAGAGGACTTTGTTATGGGCATTAGCGGTAAATGCAGCATCCACAGCAGAAATGATGTGGTTCAGAATCAAGCCGCCGATAAACCACGCCTGCGTGTCGGCAAAGTCATTGGCCTTGTTACGCATAGAACGATACGTATTCAAATTCTCGGATTCGCCAAGAACTACAGTCTCGGAGTTCGGGTCTTCGAGATTGAGATTGATTGCCTGAGCTTCTTTTTGAACATCATCCCAGCCACGGACATACGCCCCTTCCGAAATCAACTGGAACACTTCGGATTCATTATTGAAGGAACGTCCAAAGTTAGCCATTTCAACGCCCAGATTCGTCACCTTCTTGTTATCCGGTTTCGGGAATTTGCTCAAGTGCTGAGCATCATCCTTAAACAGAGCGTCATCCTGATAGCAACCGCCATAATTTGCGTTTCCATAAATCGCTTCGCAGAACGATTTGCGGGAACCCATATAACGCCTATTAAATTCATCACCATAAAGATCCGCATCCGCATTGTAAAGATCATGCATGACGCTTTCGTACAAGCCGATAGAATAATGTTCCTTAGCAAATTTCTTGTACTTGTCCACCTGCTTGTTATACTTGTAGACTGAGAAGTAACCCCAGCTGCTCCACAAAATCACTTCCAAAGCCATGTAAGCGCCACCGCGGACATAAGTCGCCGTCGTACCGCCAACATACAACTGGCCTGCACCAGGAAGCAAAAGCGAGAGGAACAAAGCCTTGCGCGGATTCTTGTAACGGCCCTTCATTTCATCAATGCCATTGACCTTGGAAACTTTGACCGGTCCCAAAAGATCACGACGGCTTATGCTATTGGAAGATGCGGCAACAGAACTGCTACTGACATTCGTAAGGCCTGCAGCCTGAGCCTGCGCAAGAGAATCTGCACGTCTCGAAGAATCGGCTTGGGCACGAATCCTTTCGGCTTCTGCAATAGCGGCTTCGCGCATCAGCGAGTCACGAGCGGCAGAATCCAACACCGACGTATCTGTAATCGCCACAGCAGGAGCAATATCTGCAGCTGAAGAACTCGATTCTACAGGAGCAACCGATGGCGAACTGATTGCTGCGGAACTTGCAGGCTCGCTAACAGCCACAGAAGAAGAGCTCACCACCACCGAGGAGCTCGAAAGCGGTACAGCCGACGAGCTAGACACAGCCTTACTGCTGGAGGACTTCGCCTTGGACTTTTTAGAAGCAGAACTCGCCGGAGCCTTAGCAGAAGAACTTACCGGAGCAACCGCAGCAGAGCTTGCGGGGGTTGCCGGGGTCTTCACTTCGGGTGTCGCCTGCGTTGCCGGGGCGGCAGCTTCTTCTTCGAATTCAGCGAAAAGGTCTCGTACCTGGGCAAAAGAAACCTGGGCTAGAGAGAGACCAAGAAACAAGGGTAAAAGAGCAAACTTGCGCATATGTCTCTAAAATAGCAAAAAATGTTGTCAAAACAAAAAGCCTCGGACATAAATCCGAGGCTTTATTTGTCAAAATTTCGGGTTAAAGGCTACTTGACACGAATTCGCGCAGCAGAAGAGCCGACCCGCACCATGTAAACACCTGCATTCGTCACAGGGATTTCAAAATTAGCAGCATCGACAACGCCCGAGCGAACAACTCTACCCTTCATATCGTGGACAGAATAACGTTCGCCCACCTTGGAACCGCTTACCTGAATACGGCGATTCATGGAAGAAAGCCTAAACGTTTTGACGCCCTTTACAGCAGCCAAGGAGATTTCCGGTCCCTTATCGTCAATAACGAGGTTACCGTCAATAGAAAGAACAAAGCTCACATACTGGAAGTTTGGCGAAACATTGACAAAGTCAGCAACGTCAAGTCCCATGGGGTAAATGTTCATTTCTGTTCCAGATACTGTCGGTTCGCCCTTGTAAGCGACAAAGTCCTTAGAATACGTATATTCTGCAGACAGCGTACAATCAAGAGACGGAATAAGGGCGACATCAAACTTCTTGTCTACGGTAATTTCTTCACCCGTATACTTCATGACGACATCTTCGCCGAAAATGGCAACCGTAATCTTATTCGGGTACGGCAAAATCGTGAAGTTCCCCTGTCTAATCTTCACCTTGTAATTTGCACTCGGTTCAGAAGCAAACGTTGCAGAAATACGGTACGTGGAATCTTCACCATCGACATCCTTAAGCACGTTTTCACCCGCTTCACGAGCAAGAGTCAGCACAGGCAATTCGTCACCTTCGATAAGGCCCGTAACTTCGTACAAGAACGAAGCCGGATCCGGATCACCATAAACCTTCTGGGCATCGGCAATCTTAACCGTCACAACCTTTTGCTGCACCGTAAGAGAATTCGTTTCATAACTACTCACAACATAATTTCCATTTGTCGGGCTCTGGGCATCAAACGTAAGCGGATAATTACCAGCATCGAGGAGTCCGGTCTTATCAAGCGAAACATGGATGTTGTCCAGTTCGTCACCTTCCAAAAGGCTATCGGCAACCCACTTGAACTCCGTCGGCGTTGCATCGCCATAAGTAATCGTATCTGCCAAAGCCGTAACCACCAAGGATCTCGGCTTCACAAGCAAGACACCATCCGTGATGTTGAACGTCACATTAGGATAGTTAACGGAAGTATTCTTGAAGTTCGAGGCAGAAAGACCCATCAAGTATTTGCCAGCATCGGTTCCAGAAACAACAGAATCACCGGTATACTTGACATACGAGAGGGAGTACACTTCGCTATTGGAGGTAATGTCAAAGCCCTGGACGATTCGTTCCTTGCCATTGTATTCCACCGTATCAGTATGTCCCTTAATCGTAACGACAATCTTATCTTCATTTGCGGTAATTCCAAACGAACCATCAATGGTGGTAACGATGTAATTGGGGTTAGATTCTTCATCCACCGTAGCCGTAATTGTGTACAGACCAGCATCTTCACCCGGTTCACGAGACAGGGCTACATCCTTCAGGACATCTTCAACGCCATCAAAAGTAGCAAGTCCTTCAACCGTGTATTCCAGTTCCGGATCTTCTTCGCCAAACTTCTTAAAGACATCAGTTACAGTCAAAGTAACTTCTTTCTGTTTAATCGTCAAAGTAGAAGGCGTTACAGTCAACGTATAATTGGAATTGGAGCCTTCGGCAAACGAAACAGAGACCTTGTAAGTACCGACATTTTCACCTTCGGCACGAGTAATTATCGGGAGTTCAAGTTCTTCACCTTCGCTCACAAGACCGTCTACATCAAAAGTAAAATCCGGGTCCTTATCGCCATAAGTCTTTTCCGCTTTATTTACAGTTACCTTAGCAGCCTTCGGAGTAACCGTCAAAGTACCACCGGTGGTCGTCACCGCGTAGTTCGGGTTGGAAGCAGCCTTCACGCTTGCCGTGATGTCATATTCGCCAACATTTTCAAGCCCAGTCGAGGAGCACTTTGCACAAGACAGAGTCACACCCGAAAGGACATCCTCGCCGATAAGTCCAGTGACCTTATAAGTAAATTCAGGTGTTGCCTCGCCATAAACTTTAGAGACATCGTCTACAGTAAGCGAAACCGGGGCCTGAGAAATGGTGAATTTACCCGGAGAAGTAGAAACGATATAATCTTCCGTTTCCATGTTTTCTACAGAAACTTCAATATCATAGGAACCAACCTTTTCGCCATCAACTCGAGACGGCAAAATTTCACCAAGCTTGTCGTAATCGGCTTTTTTGATGTTACCTGTAATGACATATTCAAGCTTAGGATCTGTTTCGCCATAAACCTTGTTTGCATCCACGGCAGCGACAACAACTTTAGTCTTTGTAATGGTCAACTTTCCTGTTTTCACAATGATATTGTAATTGGGGAAAAGTTCAAGAAAATTAACTGACGGATCCTTGATAATATCAAAAGTGGATCCCACTTGTTCATCACCATCACTTAAAACCAACTTTATATTCTTTTTAAGATCCTTTTGAAATTTTACCAAAGTATCGGTTTGCAATTCATCTAAAGCACTATTTTCATCGATAGTCCAAGTAAATTCAGGATTTTCAGCTCCTAATTCCTTTTCAGTATCATCAACTAGTATGCGGACACCCTTTGGATAAATTCGAAATGTTTTTGTAACAACAACATCATTGGGTAAAGTTACAGTCACAGAGCCTGCATCAGTACCTGCATTGATGTTCTTACCATAAACAACACTAGCCAAATCGGATTCGGCATATTCATCATCGCCACAAACGACTTTTGTGACGGACGGTTTTATCTGATTACCGGTAAAGGTCAAATCATCATCCGAAATCAAAACTGAGCATTCATCAGCAGCAACAGCATTCGAAAACGCCGCCGAAACGGCAAGAGCAAACATTGCAATCTTTTTAATCATAAACCACTCTCTTTTTAAATTAATCAGACCCAATTATTCAAACCCAATGAAAAATATATTTTTTTGCTTACGATTTCAACTACGCAAGCCGTTAAAACGTTGTAAAATAGGGCATAAAAAGCAAGAACCGCCCCCGATTGGGAGCGGTCCGTAAGATTTTCAGTGGAACTGAAGAAAATTACTTCGTTAGAAGTTACTTCTCAGCGACCACCCAAACCTTGACCTGTGCTTCAACGTCGCTGAAGACCTTGACAGTCACGGTGTAGACACCGAGCTGCTTGATCGGTTCAGCAAGGTCGATCTGAGCACGAGAAACCTTGACACCAGCCTTGGTGATTGCTTCAGCGATGTCACCTGCGGTCACAGAACCGTAGAGACGTTCGCCTTCAACAACGCGGCGTTCGAGGTTGACAGAAACCTGAGCGAGCTTTGCAGCAACATCGCCGGCAGCAGCGAGTTCCTTCTGGAACTGAGCTTCAACAGCAGCGCGGTTGTTTTCGATTTCAAGCTTGGCTTCCTTAGTTGCGCGAACAGCGAGCTTACGCGGGAAGAGGTAGTTACGTGCGTAACCATCCTTAACCTTCACGACGTCGAGCATCTTGCCCAAGTGGGGGACGTTAGCCTTAAGAATAATTTCCATAGTCTAGTTCCTCCTATTAACGCATGCTGTCCGAAACGAACGGGAGAATAGCCATCTGACGGGCACGCTTGATAGCTTCGTTCAGCATACGCTGATACTTAGCGGAAGTGCCAGAAATGCGGCGCGGGATGATCTTGCCACGTTCAGAGATAAAGCGACGAAGAGTCTTTTCGTCCTTGTAGTCAATGAACTTGACGTTGTTCTCGGTGAACCAGCAAGTCTTCTTGCGGCGGATGCGAGTAGCCTGCTTCTTATCTTCAAAAGCCATTATTCAGCCTCCCCTTCTTCTGCGTCAACCGGAACAATTTCTTCGGTGGACTGTGTCTGAGTCTGATCGTAGACGATTTCGCTCATCGGATAATCAGCGAGGGTCATCCAACGGAGAACGTTTTCGTTCAGCTTGAGAGCGGCTTCCATAGCAGCGACCGTTGCAGCTTCTGCCTTGTAGTAGAAGATGACATAGTAGCCGTGCTGGCGCTTGTTGATTGTGTATGCGAGCTTGCGCTTGCCCCAGTCGTCACGGCGGAGAATTTCGCCGTTGCCGCTGGTGATGTTGGCGGCGATAGTCTCGACTTCAGCCTTGATAGCGTCGTCAGAGATCATAGCGTCGATGATCACCATCGTTTCGTATTGTCTCATAATGAGTCCCTTTGGTCTATCGCCCGGATACCGACATTGGTTCCGGGAGGGTTCCGATTAAAATCGGTGCGCCTAATATAGAAAAAAGCTTTTTCGATGTCAAACCCCGGGCGGAGGTCGGGAGGGCCTATGTTTTAAATGCCGAACTGGAGGCCGAGGAATCCCGCGACAGCCCATTCCTTTACATGGCGGTTGAAGTATCGCTGGAAGACCATTTCAAAGGAAATCCACGTGGAACGGAGATTCTTTCGTGCCCAAGGCCATACTTCGCGTAAATTGAAAGCAAGGCCAGAACTAAACGTCACCTGCTGCGCCCACGAAAAGTTGAATTCATAACTGGCACTGCCAACAAGACCAATATACCGGCCCAAAGCGGCCCCCATGCCCACTTCAACGCCAAGCGTAAACCCATCAAGCGAAAACATCTTTTCGCAATTGTTTTCTTCATCCAGAAATTCTTGATTTTCCACATCAACAGAGTCTTCGCTTGCAACAGAACTTCTTGCAACCTCGCTCGAATCCGAATCGCTGTTGTTACGCTTTTTAAGGACACCATCTTCCAACTCTTTACGGAATTCTGAAAGGTCCGTCGTTTCTAGCCCTAACAAAACCGAAGCATAAAAGTCAATCCAGGAAAAAGTCTTGTGAAGACGGGCGTTAAAACGATAACGCTGATACATAAGCATGACATCGCTGTCAAGAGTGCCGCCAAAGAAGCGAACGTCGATACCACCAGTTATAAATTTTTTATAGTGATACTCGACCTGACCCTCCCAAACGCCAAGACAGTCACAGTCATCGGACGCCTTGAAAAGCCCTGCACCGATACCAACAGAAAGCCCTTTGCCAAGATACGCCGTCTGGTGCGGCAATGGGATACTACGTTCCTCCGGCTGCTTTTTTTTCTTTTTAATCGATTCCGGCATGATCACATAAACCGTATCGACAACCGTATCCTGAACGGCTTCTCCAGAAACAAGCGAATCAGCCCCGTTGTCCGCCCGAAGCAGAACGGTTGAATCCGAAGCCGCAGGAACAAAAGCCATACCGAACTCCGCTGTTTTTGATGAATCCACTTCGGAAGCGGCAAAGTCATTAACAACAACAGAAGATTTCGACTTTTTATCCTTACGCGAAACGGAACCGGAAGCTTTAGCTTCGGCATAGACATTCAAAATCAACAAGAGGACTAAAAAAAGGATTCGCACGACTGTAATTTAATAAATAGTGGTTAGTGGTTGGTGGTTAGTGGTTAGGATTTTTAGGTTCGATCAGTCTTTCGCCTTGGAATCACGGCATTTTTTGCCTTCCCAGTCGATTGGAGTGTTTTCGTCGATGGGCAGAAACGGATGCGCCATCTGGTCAATGCGTTTTGCATTGGGGACTTCGTCTGGTTTCCCGACCCAGGTATTACTGATATCAAGATAGCGCTTGACTCCGCGACGATAATCAAGCAACGTCACTTCGAAGATGTTGCCATCAAAAACATCGTAAGAAATCATTTCTTCTTTATACGATTCAACAAGTTTTTTCAGCTCGTGAATTTTTGAGATAGACTTATTTTCTGGAGAACTTTCAAAAGTAAATTCTATAGGTTTCTTTTCGATCACAACATACGGCAATGTGCAAAAGACGCAGAACGGACTGGTGGATCCCTTTAGCTTTCCAAAAGAAGCGGAATCGATTTTCACAAGATATCGCATTGGAGGTTCTTTAGACAAGGACCGCGCAGACTCAGAAGTTTTCCATTCGCACGCTTCGACAGAATCCAGAACGCCGCAAACTTTTTTGGACGTGCAGATTAATGCGGAATCGCCCTTGACGCGAATTATCGCCATTCGTTTGTCAAAAATGAATGCGTCCGAGAAGCTGATGTTCAATTCATAATCGAAACGTGCGGCCAATCCGCCAGCTAAGTTATTTATAGAACCGCCCGCGGAATCGAGAGCCAAAGGTTCATCGACGATGGTGCCGAAGGGATGCCAATAATCTTTTGAAAAATAGGAGACAATATTCGGTACCAAAAACACAAGCAGCAAGGCTACCGGGCCAAGCAGCCAATGCCAAATCTTTCGAGGGTTAAAGAAATTGCCTATTAAGCAACCAATCCCATAAAAAGCGGTAACATAAATTCCTACAAACGCCATTTCGTATAAATTTTTACAAACAACCCACTGGAGGGTACGCACAACAATGACAACCAAGGGAATACAGCCAAGAACAAGCCAACTTTTTCTTCGAAGTATGCTTGTAGAGCGCAAACAAAACCATTCCCAAAATGACAATGGGAATAGACTCGATCAAATTACAATCCAATTCGTTATAAAATTTTAAAAGAAAATCTCGCATAAACTATGTCTCAATCGCCGGGTTCAATTTCTTTTTTCTGCCCAACCCGTCTTCGTTCGGGATGTTTCTTTTGGATAGAACTATCCGGTTCGCCCATTGTCATTTGCACAACCAATTCATTCTGCAAATCTGCGCATTTTTTTGAAACATCGCTATATGACATTGAAGTGTAAGAGTCTCGCGAAGGCATAAAACATTCGAACGTCTTTTCGATCGTCATGGCATCATACACATGGGAATGTTTAGCGTTTGGGAAATACAAATGACGGCGTGTTTTGCGCTTGTAGTCTTTGAGTACGACCGAAGAGCCATAGCCATCGAGGACATCATCCGTAGTATATTCCTGAGTGTACTTTTCAATGGATTTCTTTAACTTTCTAACTGAGGCCGATTTTTCGGCATCCAATAAAATCCAATTGCCCACGGCATCACCACCGTGTCGAACCGTCAACAGATTTTTAGTGGTATCGTACTGAACGTCAGCACACTCGCTGTAACCGAATTGAAAAAAGACCGAATCATTCCATTCGAGAAAGGTTACGTTTCGTGAATCGTTTCCCCAAGCATCGGCTATCGAAAAGTACATTTCGTAATCCGTGCCCTGGGAAACGTTTAACCCGGCTTGCTCCAAAGGTTCGTCAGAGATTTCACCATAAGGATGAACCATGACACTCCACCCCAAAGACCATAAAAGTAGCATTGGAATTATAACCACAAGTGGCAGCAACAATTTACAATAAAGTCTTTTCGAATCAAAATTTTTGCCGAACAAGCTACAAGCAAAAAAGAACGCTATATAAAGGAGCATCACTAAAAAAGGCATCGCTATTGAAACAAAATTTTCAACCATGATGTCTTCATCGGCTTTATAAACAAAGATAACATAGCCACATACAAGGGCACACAGGAGAACGCTCCACAAAGAAAGCCAAAGCTTTTTCAAGCGAAATTTTTCATAAAATAAAGCAAACAGGAAACCTAATAAATGAGGCAAGAAAGCCACAGTAAAAATGCACAAAATGCCACAAAAGTCGGGATCGTCGTATAATTCGAGCATTTGCCAAAAGAAATTTATCATAAAGTTCAATATACACAAAAGCCCTCGGCGGGAAAGCCGAGAGCCTTGTAAAATGATTTTTAGAAGGACTAGTAAGTTCCGAGCAAATGGCGAACTCTGTCCATCATGACCTTGGCCTTGGCGCGGGCGCGTTCCTTACCGTAAGCGAGAATCTTTTCAATTTCATCGGTATGGTCTAGCAAGTAGAAGTACTTTTCGCGAGCGGCACCAAGATGTTCTTCGAGAACGTTCTGGAGTTCCTGCTTGGCGTGGCCCCAGCCCATGCCGCCAGCGCGGTAGCGTGCTGCGAGAGCTTCGGTCTGTTCCGGCGTTGCAAAGAGCTTGTATAACTTAAACACATTGCAAGTATCCGGATCCTTCGGTTCTTCGATGCCCTGGGAGTTCGTCACGATCTTGCCGAGACGCTTCTTGAGAGCCTTCGGTTCGAGGAAGATGTCGATGTAGTTGTCGTAGGACTTGCTCATCTTGCGACCGTCAAGACCCGGGATGACACCAGTGGATTCCTGGAAAACCGGTTCCGGGACGGTGAACACGTCTTCGCCA
>Ga0256407_10006796_pt1 | contig 17512 bp, 16 predicted proteins | sample RumenRJG_04DNA_FD_193489 | JGI IMG/M metagenome (GOLD analysis project Ga0256407, IMG submission 193489) | Bovine rumen microbial communities from Lethbridge, Alberta, Canada - RJG_04 | ecosystem: Host-associated > Mammals > Digestive system > Stomach > Rumen | place: Canada: Alberta...
CGTCCATTGCCTGACCACCAATACGACCGATACCAATACCTGCACCGATAACTGCCAAACCACCACCTACAGTAGCACCGAGCTTTGCGAGTGCATCTGCTGCTAATAATAATGAAATCATAATCTTAAAATGTTTTAGTTGTTAATATTTTACTTTAAACTTTTATCTTAATACTTTGAGTTTTAGTGTTATGATGCGTGATGCTCCTTAACGTGCGACATAGAGATGAACACCGCCGACAGCATGGTGAACACCATCGCCTGAATGTAGCATACCAGCACCTCGAGCAACATCATGAAGATGCTCAGGAACACTGACACAGGGGTCATCACCGTGCCCAGCACATTACCCATCACGCCACCGAGGGCGAACATGATGAAGATGATGCACGAGAGCGAAATGGCTATGACGTGACCTGCCAACATGTTGGCAAAAAGTCGGATCATCAGCGCAATGGGCTTCGTGAAGATGCCGAAGAACTCGATGAAAGGCATCAGGGGAACTGGGAACTTGAGCCACATGGGAACATCGCCCCAGAAGATTTCCTTCCAGTATGCCTTCGTACCCGTCACGTTCACGATGAGGAACGTGCAGAGTGCCAGGAACATCGTACACGTAATATTGCCGGTCAGGTTGCCGCCACCCGGCGGGAACGGCATCACACCCATGATGTTGGTGATAAAGATGAAGAAAAAGCACGTCATCAGGTAGGGCGCATACTTGGGCGCCTCATCGCCCAACGAGGGCTTAATCATATCGTTATACACAGCCATCACGAACATGTGAATCAGTCCTGTGAATCCACTCGGGGCAGGGTCATCCACCTTGTGCTTCTTGCACCAGCGGGCTGCCGTCAGGATACACAGCACGAGCAGCACGGCATTGATGAAGAGCACCAGCACCGTCTTGGTGATGCTGATATCGAAGCAAACGGGCACCAGCTCGCTGCCTACACGCTCCACAATGCGCCCCTTCTCGTCCTCAGCACCCTGGATGTAGAAACCCTCTGCCGAACCCTCTCCGGCACGCAGCAGCTCCGCATTGGGCTCATGCTCGAACTGTGACGAGCAAAGCACATGGAAGCCAGAGTGCTCCGAGTAGAATATCATGGGCAGATGGATTATCACGGGCTTGCCGGCAAAGTCGGTAACATGCCACATGTAGCTGTCCTGTACGTGACCGAACAATATCTCCTTCAGGTTCACCCCACCCTCCTTCTCTTCCGCTTGCATCGGAATCGACAGGCAGAGCAGTGCTGCAATCAGGAATATTGATCTAAGTTTTCTCATTTGTTTACTTTCTTGTTTTACTTACTTTAGCAAAGAATTTTGCATCGAATACGAGCATGACGAGATAGAAGATGATGAACACGATGGAAAACCATTTAATGGCTTCCGGGTTGTCCCGTTTCACTACACAATACACCAGCAACACCGCTGCAGCCGCCATCAAGCGGAAGGCCGAACCGGCCAGATAGTATTTAGGCAGTGTCTCAGGCGAACGGCGGGCCAATGCCTGCCACCCCCCGATATAGGCTGCCGAGCAGAGGATGTGGAAACCGGCAGAAATCAATCCGTAATCTTCCATGCCGACGGTTATCGTCCCAATGTACATGCTCAGCGTAAAGAACAACGTCGAGATCATGTACTCACGGGTTGTCTTCTTGAGACCGTCCATCTCTCGCATACCTAATTTAAATATAACCTATTCGTTCACTTCAACGCAGAGCGACACCACGTTCTGCTGTACCTCGACGAAGCCGCCCAGAATCTCCAGCTGTACCTTCTGTCCCTTGGACTGTCCATACTCTACAACACCCTTGTCGAGGGTAGAGATAATGGGAGCGTGGTCCTTGAGAATCTCGAACTGGCCCTGCGAGCCAGGCACGAGCACGCTCTCGACCTCTCCGTCAAACTCTATTCGCTCAGGCGAGACAATCTTCAGCTTCAACATAATTGTCAATTATCAATTGTCAATTAACCTTGGGCAGCCTCCAACAGTTTCTTGGCCTTGGCCTTCGCATCCTCGATGGTACCGACGTTCAGGAAAGCCTGCTCGGGCAGGTCGTCCACCTCGCCGTCCAGAATGGCGTTGAAACCCTTGATGGTCTCATCGATGGGCACCATCACACCTGGCAGACCCGTAAACTGCTCGGCCACCGAGAACGGCTGACTCAGGAAGCGCTGCACGCGGCGTGCGCGGTTCACCGTCTGCTTGTCCTCGTCCGACAGTTCGTCCATACCCAGGATGGCGATGATGTCCTGCAGTTCCTTGTAGCGCTGCAGAATCTGCTTCACGCGCTGAGCACAGTTGTAGTGTTCCTTGCCCACCACCAGTGGGTCCAGAATACGAGAGGTAGAGCCCAGCGGGTCAACGGCAGGATAGATACCCAACTCGGCAATCTTACGGTCCAGCACCGTCGTAGCATCCAGGTGCGTGAACGTCGTAGCAGGAGCAGGGTCGGTCAAGTCGTCGGCAGGCACATACACAGCCTGTACCGAGGTGATAGAACCCGACTTGGTAGAAGTGATGCGCTCCTGCATCGAGCCCATCTCCGAAGCCAGCGTCGGCTGGTAACCCACGGCTGACGGCATACGGCCCAGCAGAGCCGACACCTCAGAACCAGCCTGAGTGAAACGGAAGATGTTGTCGATGAAGAACAGGATGTCGGCAGCACCGCCGTCCTTGCCACCGCCGTCGCGGAAGCCCTCGGCCACCGTCAGCCCCGACAGAGCCACTGACGCACGTGCACCGGGGGGCTCGTTCATCTGACCATACACCAGCGTAGCCTGCGACTTCTTCAACTCCTCCGGGTCAACCAGCGAGAGGTCCCACTTGCCCTGGGCCATAGCCTCCTTGAACTTGTCGCCATAGCGGATAACGCCCGACTCAATCATCTCGCGGATGAGGTCGTTACCCTCACGCGTGCGCTCACCCACTCCGGCAAATACCGAGAATCCGTTGTGACCCTTGGCAATGTTGTTGATGAGCTCCATGATGAGCACCGTCTTACCTACACCGGCACCACCGAAGAGTCCGATCTTACCACCCTTCAGGTACGGCTCCAACAGGTCAATCACCTTGATACCCGTTGACAGCACCTCCTTCGTCGTCGAGAGTTCCTCGAACTTCGGAGCCTCGCGGTGGATGGGATAGGCACCCTCCATGTTCAGCTGTTTCATACCATCGATAGGCTGACCGATTACGTTCAGCATACGACCTTTAATCTGTTCACCGGCAGGCATCAGAATGGGTGAGCCCATCGGTTTAGCTTCCAATCCACGCTGCAGACCGTCGGTATTGTCCATGGCAACGCAACGCACCGTGTCCTCGCCGATGTGCTGCTGCACCTCGACAATGAGCTGCGTCCCGTTAGGACGGTCAATCGACAAAGCCTCGTGAATCTTCGGGAGCACCTTTTCCGCATCCTGTCCCTTGGTATCGAAGTAAACGTCGATAACCGGGCCGATAATCTGCGAAATGTGTCCGTTAATCTGTGACATAAGCAGTTTTGTTTATTTTAAAATTATTGTTTGTTTTGAGTCAATAGTGACTGCAAAGATAGCGAATTTATTCCAATAAACGAAACATTTCGCGTTTTTTTTTGCAAAAAATGTGAGACTGTTACCCGTCCCTGCGGTTCGCGGTGCAGTACCGGGACGTCTTATTAGTACGACGAGTCTATTCTCTGGTTTAGAGCCGTCGCGGGACAGCCGGGCCATAATATCGCTCCTTACAGATTACGATAGAATTCGAGTATGCGTACGCGAATAAGGTACTCGTAGCGCGCCTGTATGGCATCCTGGTGTGCCTTGAAGTGCTTCTGCTGCGCCTCAAGGAGGTTGAACATAGTAGAGCGACCTACGTTATAACTTTCCTGGATGTAGTTGAACGAAACGAGGGTAGATTCTTCTGCCTTGAGGGCTGAGAGATATTTACTGTATGCTACCTTTGCATTGGTCCATACCGTCTGTATATCTTTTACAATGTTTAGGCGGGCTTCCCCGTAGCGGGGAAATCAGAAATAACATCATTATTAACTTAAACCTATTATTATTATGTTTCCAAACGCATTACAATGGCAGAGTGTATTGATTCATTCGATGGACAACGCCACATTCCTGAGTTTCAGCAACAATGTTGACGAGAAGTGTCAGGCCACTTCTGCGGCGGCAATGAGAGAGAAGATGGGCCAGTTCTACGCCGACTTCCACGCGGCCGCCGCGCAGTACGACCTAGTGTTCAGCCCGACCCGGACGGTGGCTCGGACTCGGACGAGTAGGTGAAACGAAAAAAGAGAGAGGGCTGGCAGACGTGAGTGCTGCCGGCTCTCTCTCTCTTTTTGTCTTTATGGTGAAGGGGGGCTTTACAACGTAATCAGGTTCAGCTCGCACCAGAGCACGACGTAGCCGAGAATCCAGCCCAGCAGCACCTTGGGGGTGAGGTGCTTGACGTACCAGCCCAGGCGGACGTGCTCCATCTTCATGAGGGCTATGCCGCTGATGCTGCCCACGGAGAGCAGACAGCCACCGACGGCCGTGGCGTAGACAATGATGCTCCAGTAGGAGCCGTTGACGGCCACGTCGCCCACGCCGACGGTGTAGAGCGAGATGTTGGAAATGGCGATGGTGAAGGAGTCGACGATGCCGGACAGCAGTCCTGCGACGATGCCCATCAGCCATACGTCGTGGACATGGGTGTCGAACCAGTTGGCGACATCGCTCCACACGCCGGTCTCGGTGATGACGCCCATGCCGAGCATGATGCCCATGATGAACAGCATCTGCTGCAAGGCACCGTACTGCAGCGACATGGGTATGCGGCGCTGCGCCATCTGGTCGGCAGCCATGAGCTTGCGGTTGAAGGCTTCGTTGACTACCCACAGCACGCTGAGCACGCAGAGGGCGCCGAGGAAGGGGGCCAGCTTGGTGATGTTGTGGAACGTGGGGATGAACCACAGTCCACCAATGCCCACGATGAGTATGATGACGCGCTGCCAGCGGTTCAGTCGGGTATCGTCGCCGCGATATGGCGACGGGCTCCATGCGACGTCCAGTCGGTCGGGCAACTCGCGGTTGATGAGGATGGTTGGCACCACCCATGCGAGTATGGCCGGGAGGGCGAGGAATGCCGAGAAGTGGCTGGCGGTGACGGCTCCGTCGCCCCAGAGGATGAGCCCCGTGGGGTCGCCGATGACGGTAAAGCAGCCGCCGCAGTTGGCTGCCAGCACGACGGCCGAGCCGACGTACATACGCTGGCGGGAGTTCTGCAGTATGCTGTGCATGATGACGAGCATGGTCATAGTGGTGGTCAGGTTGTCCAGATTGGCGGAGAGTATGAAGGTGGCCAGGGTGATGGTCCACAAGAGGCGCTTGGAGTTGCGCGTGCGAATCCACTCCTTGATGAAGTCGAAGCAGCCGTTGTTGTTCAGCAGTTCGACGATGGACATCGTGGCCAGCAGGAACATGACGATGGCTGCAGCCCTGCCGACGTAGTTGAGGAACACATTATTATATATATAGTACTTCACCGTCTCGCTGGTGGCCTCTCTGCCTGCCAGCCACTCCAGGTATTCGGCCGGGTGGCGGTCCATCACGAAGTCGGCTCCCCAGCAGACATAGACCACCCACCCTACGGTGCCGAGGAACATGGCAATGGCCGCCTTGTTGACTCCCGTCAGGTGCCCCGTGGCAATGAGCACGAGCGACAGGATGAGCATGGTAACGATAATGAGCGTCATGAGCGTATTTACTTATTTACGATTTGAGTTTTCTGCGGGCAAAGTTACGAAAAAACGAGTGAAATGCAAAAGGAAAGCTTGCTTTTCTTTTCATTTCCGAGTGCGAAGTAAGTTCTCCGAAGGAAAAGTTACGAAAATTTTACGAATTACGGATGGCGAAGGGTGAATTATTTCAAATATGTATGCCGTGTATGTTCTTGACCTCGCTCATGACGAAGGTGCTCTCGAGGGAGGCGAGGCTCTCGATGTCGCCCAGCTTGTTGAGTACAAACTCCTGATACTGCTTCATGCCGGAGGCACGGACCTTCAGCAGGTAGTCGTACTGGCCGGAGGTGTTGTAGCACTCGATGACCTCGGGTATGCGCTGGATGCGGCGCACGAAGGCGTCGGCAATCTCGTGGTTGATTTGCTTCAGCTTGACCTTGCAGAACACGAGCAGTCCCTGGTCCAGTTTGTCGGGGTTGAGCACGGCAATGTACTTCTGGATGTAGCCCATGCGCTCCAGTCGTTTCTGTCGCTCGAAGACGGGGGTGGCGGTCAGATGGACGGCGTCGGCCAGCTCTTTGGTGGTCAGTTTGGCGTTCTTTTGCAGGGTGCGCAGTATCTGCAAATCGGTTTCGTCTAAGGTGTTCATAGCGTTCGTTGGAATAATTTTCTGTTTACGTTGGTTTTGGAAGCCCCGTATAGAATATTTACAAGGTTTCGGGTGCAAAGGTAGGGATATTTTCCGTATTTGCCAAACAATTTGGTGGATATTTCTAAAGTTCGTACCTTTGCATCGTCGGAAAGACAAAATAACTGCCCGAAGACAGAGTAACATATAATAATAAACATATTAAATAAAAAAAAGAAAGGAACAGAATTATGAGCAACAAGAAGAACTATCGTTTCGAGACTCTGCAACTGCATGTAGGCCAAGAACAGGCTGACCCCGCAACTGACGCACGTGCCGTCCCCATCTACCAGACGACATCGTACGTCTTCCGTAACTCACAACATGCTGCCGACCGCTTCGGACTGCGCGACGCGGGCAACATCTACGGTCGGCTGACCAACTCGACACAGGGCGTGTTCGAGGACCGCGTGGCAGCGCTGGAAGGCGGTGTGGCCGGTCTGGCCGTAGCCTCGGGTGCCGCTGCCGTCACGTATGCGCTGCAGAACATTGTGCTGGCTGGCGACCACATCGTGGCTGCCGACAACCTGTATGGCGGCTCGTACAACCTGATAACCCACACGCTGGCCAACCAGGGCATCACGAACACCATTGTCAACGTGAACGACCTGCAGGCTGTCGAGGCTGCCATACAGCCCAACACACGGGCCATCTATGCCGAGACGTTCGGCAATCCCAACTCGGACGTCACCAACATTGACGCCCTGGCCGAGGTGGCCCACAAGCACCAGCTGCCGCTGATTATCGACAACACGTTCGGCACGCCGTACCTGATTCGTCCCCTGGAGCACGGAGCCGACATCGTGGTACACTCGGCCACCAAGTTCATAGGCGGTCACGGCTCGTCGCTGGGCGGTGTCATCGTGGACGGCGGACACTTCGACTGGAAGGCCAATGCCGACAAATATCCCACGCTGGCCAAGCCCGACCCCTCGTACCACGGAGCCGTTTTTGCCGACGTGGCAGGCGCTGCGGCATTCGTCACCCGCATCCGTGCCGTAATTTTAAGGGACACCGGTGCAACAATTTCACCATTCAATGCGTTTATATTATTGCAGGGACTGGAAACGCTGAGCCTGCGCGTGGAGCGTCACGTGGAGAATGCGCTGAAGGTTGTGGACTTCCTGAAGCAGCATCCGAAGGTCGCCGGCGTCAACCACCCCAGCCTGCCGTCGCACCCCGACCACGCGCTGTATGAGCAGTACTTCCCGAAGGGCGCAGGCAGCATCTTCACCTTCGAGATCAAAGGTGGCGAGAAGGAGGCTTGGCGATTCATCGACTCGCTGGAGATATTCTCCCTGCTGGCCAACGTGGCTGACGTGAAGAGCCTGGTCATCCACCCCTACACCACCACCCACTCGCAGCTGTCGCCCGAGGAGCTGAAGGAACAGCACATCACGCCGTCGACCATCCGTCTGAGCATCGGCACGGAGCACATTGACGACATTCTGGACGACCTGCGCCAGGCATTCGACAAGATATAGTTTAAGGAAGCGTCGAAATAACGAAATATCGAAACGTCGAAGCATCGAAATAACGAAACATCGAAGTATCGAAATAAAAGAATAAAGACTATGGCAAAGATTGCAAAACAGCTGACGGAGCTCATCGGCAACACCCCACTACTTGAGCTCAACAAATTTTCGGCAGAGAAGGGGCTCGCAACGCCTCTCATTGCGAAAGTAGAGTTCTTCAACCCCGGCGGCAGCGTCAAGGACCGCATAGCCCTCGCCATGATTGAGGACGCCGAACAGAAGGGCATCCTGAAGCCCGGGGCCACCATCATCGAACCCACCAGCGGCAACACGGGCGTGGGACTGGCGCTGGTGTCGGCCGTCAAGGGCTACAAGCTCATCCTGACCATGCCCGAGACCATGAGTGTGGAGCGTCGCAACCTGGTGAAAGCCTACGGTGCCGAGGTGCGTCTGACGCCCGGCAAGGACGGTATGCCCGGAGCCATCCGCGCTGCCGAGGCGCTGCGTGACTCGATAGCCGGCAGCGTCATCCTGCAGCAGTTTGAGAACCAGGCCAACCCCGCCAAGCACTATGCTACGACGGGTCCCGAAATCTGGGCTCAGACGGACGGCGAGGTAGACATCTTCGTGGCCGGTGTCGGCACTGGCGGTACGGTGTCGGGCGTGGCAAAATATCTGAAGGAGCAGAAGAAGGACGTCCGGATAGTAGCCGTGGAGCCGAAGTCGAGCCCCGTGCTGAACGGTGGCCAGAGCGGTCCGCACAAGATTCAGGGCATCGGCGCCGGCTTCGTGCCCCAGACGTACAGCAGCGAGTTCATCGACGAGGTGTTTGACGTCGAGAACGACGACGCCATCCGCACGGGTCGTCAGATAGCCCGGCAGGAGGGGCTGCTGGTAGGCATCTCTGCCGGTGCGGCACTCTATGCGGCTGCCGAGGTGGCGAAGCGTCCCGAGAACAAGGGCAAGAAGGTGGTGGTACTGCTGCCCGACACGGGTGAGCGCTACCTGTCGACCGTACTCTACGCCTTCGAGGAATATCCGCTGTAGAAGGAGGCGCTTTGTCGGATTATTTCAATGTCCGGACAAAACAGGCCCTTTTTACCCCTTGCGCATGAACGGACTCATTCATGCGCATGACTGGATAAAATCATGCGCATGATTCACTCAAATCATGCGCATGAACTGTTTTAGCCATCTGTAAGGGAATCGACAAAACGGGGCGATTTTGTAAAAATTTAGGAGCACGCCTTACTCCGGCACGGCATATCGGTCACCCGTCTGGCGGACGATTTCGCGGGCATAGGGTGTGGGGAATCCCGGACGCTTCACCGTAGCCCCCAGTCCATACTTGCCGCGGGCAAAGCGACCGTTCTCCTCGGGACGGATGGTCATGTCGTTGTACTTGACCACCAGATAGAAGGCCAGCTGGCGCCAGCGCTCCAGCATCTGCTGAGCCTGACGGACGCTATAGTCGTTCAGGAATCGCTGCATCTCGGCGGGCTGCATCTCCCTGGCCTTGGCCTCGACGGCGGGCTGCTGCTGGAAGTAAGCCTGCTGCAGCGAGTCGCGCACCGCACGGAGCGAGGGGAACAGCATCTGATAGCGCGGATAGACCATGTTGCTGACCCAGTTCTCGACCCAGTAGGCGTTCTTCGTCGAGAAGTTCAGCTCATCGGCCCCCGGCGTGTTGTAGCACTCGGGGCGCTCGGTCATCGAACAGTAGACGGGCGTGTAGGCCACCATGTTGCCGTCGTCGTTGCCGAACCAGAAGCAGCCGCCCACCTGACGGGGCAGCCACGAGCGCATCTGGCTGACAAACGACCACGAGGTCTGCTGCGTCGAGACGGGACGCTCGTTGAAGTACTTCTTACCGTCCACCTTATAATATAATGGCGTGGGACGGTAGGGCATCCGCCAGATGCCGCCGCCGATGTCCGTCGAGTCGATGGCCAGCGGAGTGCCCTCGTAGTGGTCGCGCATGTCGGCCATCACGTCGGCCACGCTCAGTTTCTTCTCGGGAACGACCCACAGCGGCATGTCCTCGGCATCCTTGTCCTTGCCCAGCGCCCACGGCAGATAGCGATCCATGCCCTTCACGTGGTGGTTGAAGAAGCTCCACACCCGGGCGTCGCAGATGCGGCGGCCGCTGAAATCGGGGAAGGCATAGGCCAGCTTCCACGAGAAGTCCTCGTCCTTGCCCTCGTACCAACCCATCTGGCGGGCATACTTGATGACGTTCTTCGAGTAGAGCACGTTCTCCTTATCCTTCAGCGGGAAGCGTCCGATGCGGCTCTGGTTGGCGTGACCGCAGATGGCCTCGTCGGGAATGCGGCGAGCCACCCACACCACACGCTCCTTCGACTTCTGGCGGTCGGGGCCACAGCCCTGCATCTCCAGAATCCAAGCCTCGTTGGGGTCGCAGATGGTGAACGTCTCACCCTCGGAGTAGTAGCCGTAGCGCTCGACCAGCGACGTCATGACGCCGATGGCCTCGCGGGCCGACTTCGAGCGTTGCAGGCCGATGTAGATGAGGGAGCCGTAGTCGATGAGTCCCGTCGAGTCTACCATCTCCTCGCGACCGCCATAGGTCGTCTCGCCGATGGTCACCTGCCACTCGTTGATGTTGCCCACCACGTTGTAGGTCTCGGCAGCCTCGGGAATCTCGCCCAGATACTTGTTCGTGTCCCACTCGTAAATCTTGCGCATGTCGCCCTTCCGATGCTTGGCGGCAGGATAGTGGGCCAGATTCATGAAGGCGCCATACGAGTCGGCATTGTAGCTGCAGATGACCGAGCCGTCCACAGAGGCTTTCTTGCCGACAATGAAATTGGTGCAGGCCGTGGCGTACACTGTCGCCACGAATGCTGCTGAAAAAAGAATCGTTCGTTTCATCATTTATATAATTGCTTTGGGGTTTGTCCGTCTATCGCAGCGGCTTGATGGCAAAGGTGAAGTCGTATGACTGCAGGGGCACCATGTACTGACGCTCAGGCCATGCTCCCCACGAGTTGACACAACCCAGACCCATCTGGCGCTGCTGGATGTGCACCTGCGTCAGCGGACGCTCCTCTAGGTCGCCACTGTGCTTGTAGCGACGTGGGGCATCCTTGTTCACGCCACCGTCGAGATTCTCCATCAGGTAAGGCAGTGCCGAGCACTCCAGGGGGGCGTTGCCCACGAACTCCAGTCCCCTACCCGTCTGCGGATTGTAGACGCGGAACCAGCGCACGTCGGTATGGTTGCCGCTCTCCTGGGGACGGACGTAGGGGAAGTACTCATCCTTCACCGCCCCCTCGTAGTGGCCAATGAACTCAGAGCTGTTGCGGTCGCAGTAGTTCTCGTGCGGGCCACGGCCGTAATACTTCACCTGGCCATACTGCTTGGGCATCTGCAACTGCACACCGTAGCGGAACATCCACTGGTCTTTCGTCTCGCCCTGAGGCTCCAACTGCTGACGCACGATGACCTCGCCAGACGGCTGCAGCGTATAGGTCATGGTCAGCTTCGCCTTGACTGTGGGCATATCTATCTTGGCGACAACACTATTGTCGCTGACCGTACAGTTCTCCACCTTCATCTGAGGGTTCTTCCACTGGGCAAAGCGCTGCTGCAGGCGGGCACCGTAGTCGTTGTCTGTCGGGGCACGCCAGAACTCAGGCGTGATGCTCTGGCGGTCCACCAGCATGGGCTGTCCGTCGATGTCCAGATAGTCTATCAGTCCGGTCTGCTTGCCGACGGTCATGGTCGTGCCTGCCGCCGTGAGCTTGATGTAGCTCTTGGTCTCTTCGGTCTCGACCTTTGCCTGCTGGGGGGCTAACGAGGGGAACTGGTAGGGCTGGACGACAAACTGCTGGCGGGCGACCACCTGTTCGCCGTGCATGAAAGCGAAGTCCACACAAACCTCATCGTTGGCATGATGCTTCAGCACACGGCTGAGCGTCTGCTTCAGTTGCTCGTCCGTAAAGGTCTTGCGCTGCTGGGGGCCAACCCCCTTGACAGCCATACTGCCACTGTGTTTCTTCACCTTCCACACCAGCTTCAGGTCGTCCAGCGACGTAAAGAAGTTCTCGTTGAAGACTTCATACTTGCCGTCCTCCAGTCCCTTGTCCGTCACCCATACATTCTGATAATAGTAGCCCACCTCGTAGGCATGGGGATTCAGCCGGCGGTCGGGAGCAATGATGCCGTTGCAATTGAAGTTGTAGTCGGTGGCAGGATAGCGCCCGTAGTCGCCACCGTAAGTGAAGATTTCCTTGCCCGTCACCTTGCTCTTGTCGCGCAAAGCCTGGTCGACGAAGTCCCAGATGAAGCCACCCTGATATTTCGGGTATTTGCGTACCAAGTCCCAGTACTCCTTGAAACCGCCCATCGAGTTGCCCATGGCGTGGGCATACTCACACTGGATGAGCGGACGCGGATTGTCACCCTTGGCATAGCGCTCGCAGTCCCGATAGTAATAGTACATGGGGCAGAAGATGTCGGTCTTGCCGTTCTGTCCGGCCTGCTCGTACTGCACGGGACGAGTGGTGTCCACGCTCTTAATCCAGTCGTAGACAGCCTCGAAGTTAGGCCCGTAGCCGGCCTCGTTGCCCATGCTCCAGATGATGATGCTGGGATGGTTGCGCAGAGTGAGCACATTGCCATGATTGCGTTCCAGGTGCATCTGGCGGAAGCTCTCGTTCTTGGCCAGGGTGCGGTCTCCGTAGCCCATGCCGTGGCTCTCCAGATTGGCCTCGGCCAAAAGGTACAGCCCTGCCGAGTCACAGAGCTCATACCAGCGCGGATCGTCCGGATAGTGCGAGGTGCGCACGGCATTGATGTTCAGCTGCTTCATGATGCGGATGTCCTCACGCATACGGTCCATCGACACCACATAGCCTCCGTCGGGGTCCAGCTCGTGGCGGTCGACACCTTTTATTAATATAGGCTGGCCGTTGAGCAACAGCTGGCCGCCCTTGATTTCCACATGACGGAAGCCTAAACGCTGGCGAACCACCTGCAGCACCTCCCCTTTCTTCTTCAGCGTAATCATGAGGTTATACAGGTTGGGGGTCTCTGCCGTCCATGGCTTCACATCCTTGGGGTCGAGCATGAAGTTCTCGTGGTGATAGTAAGGCCACTGATGGCCGTCGTGCTTGAAGATGACGCGCCCCTGCTGGTCCTCCAGTGCCACTTCCAGGCTGACACCGGACGGATTCTTCACATCGACGGTATAGCCTATCTCCCCGCGTTGTTCCTCTACATTCCAGTCCTGCAGAATCTGGATGTTCTCAATATAGGTCTTCGGACGGGCATAGAGATAGACCTCGCGGGCAATACCCGTAAAGCGCCAGAAGTCCTGGTCCTCCAAGTAGCTTCCGTCACACCAGCGCATCACCTGCATGGCAATCAGATTCTTGCCGGGCTTGACATATTTGGTAATATCGAACTCCGCAGCGACCTTCGAGTCCTCGCTATAACCCACATAGCGGCCGTTGACCCACACCTTGAGGTTGCTGGTAGCAGAACCTACATGAAACAGCACCTGCTGCCCCTTCCAACTGGCGGGCAGCGTGAACTCACAACGATAAGAGCCTGTGTAGTTCTCCGTCTCGCCGATGTATGGTGGATTGGTGTCAAAGGTGGTCGCCCAGGCATAGCCAATGTTTTTGTAGATGCGGTCGCCGTGGCCATTCAGCTCGAACAGTCCAGGAACGGGGAAGTCCTCCCACTGGGAATCGTCGTAGCCAGTCAGGTAGAAGCCTGCAGGCGCGTCCTGATGGTTTTTCACAAAACAGAATCGCCACATGCCTTCCATCGACAGGTAGCGCTCTGAACGGGCTTTCTCTCCAGCCCTCGCCAAAGCCTCCGTCTCGTAGGCGAAGAAGTTGGCACGGCGTGCCTCACGGTTCTGATGATTGACTTGTGGATTGCTCCACTCGGGTGTCTTTTCAGCCAGCATGGGCTGAGCAGTAAGTGTCAAGAATAATGATAATAGTAAGTTTTTGAGCATGGCTTATGAAAATTTGTTTCTTGGGATAAATCCTTTAGTCTTGATAAGCTTCCTCTCCAATCTGCTCGCGAGCCCCGATGGTCATCTTGCGCAAATCGTAGAAAGAGCCATTATAAATATTGAAGTCTACATTTCCTTTGATACCTGGCAACTTTCCCACATCCGTATGCTGCCAGAACTTCCAAGCGCCTTTATACTCAACCTTCTCTACGTAGTAGTGGGCTATCCAATAAGGATAAGCATCAAATACCGAGTCGTTTAGGTATTTCATCTTAAACTTGTAGTAAGTATAGATGATAGGCTTCACACCATAGTGGAACTCAACCATATTCAGCCACAGTTGGACGCTCTGTTTGAACTCCTCGTCGGTCTGGTTCTTAGGTTTGTGCTCCACATCGAGTACGGGCGGAAGATCGCCACTCTCCAGTTTGACATTCTTGATAAAAAACTCAGCCTGGGCCTTTGCTGGAGAATGAACGCTGTAGTAGTGGTAGGCGCCACGGGTAAAGCCGTACTCTCTGGCTTGATAGAAGTTGTCAATAAAATTTTCATCAATCTTAGTCGCTCCTTCAGTGGCTTTAATCATGATAAAGCGCACGGGGAACTTGTCTATCATGCCCTCGTCTTTGAGCGTCTGCCAATCGATTTCACCCTGATGGTGGCTGATGTCAATACCATGGATTTCGTAGCCTTCAGGATAGCTGATGTCACCATAGAGCGCACGGAAACGGAAACCAAAAGGACTGATGAAGAAATAATAAAAGAAATATATATAGGCTGCGGACACCAAGCCTCCGCCTATCCACCATGCCCAACCAGGCATGTGCTGCAACAGACGAACAAAGACATTCGGACGCCTATGGGGCACTGGGCCGGTACGGCGTCCGGATGTCGTTTTTCTATGTGTTGTCCGCTTCTGGGGCATTACTTAGCCTTCTCGAGGGCAAGTGTCTTAGTGGGCTGGTCGCACACCTCCGTGGGTCCCCAGTACTGGATAGGACCAGGATAGACGTATGCTGTCTCGCGAGACCAACGGTCACGCTCCTGAGCAAATGCCTTGAAAGGAGCACCGTCCAGTTCAACAAGGGCCTTACGGATAACAGGTTTCATCTCGCCATTACGCTTCTCCATGTTCATCATCATGGTGATGGGCACACCACCGGCAATCCACTGGTCAGCAGGAGCAGTCGTATTCTTCACGATAGCCATGTAACCTGTCTTGCCATTGGCAATCAGCTGAGCAGCAGAGGTTCCAAGCGCATAGCAGTAGTCTGCATCGAAGTTAGAAGGAGCAGCACAACGTCCCTCATAGCCAAAGAAGTGGTGCAGGGCAGAGAACTTACCGGCATACTTGCCGACCTTCTTACGACGTTCCAGTTTCTGGGCAACCATCGTAGAAAGCAGTTTCTCGGTCTCAATGAGCGATACCTGCACGTTTCCGTGGGGGTCGCGGTCGAGAGCCAGCTGACGGGCCACGTTGGTAGGCAGCGAGTTGAACACCTCCAGATTGGTATCTGACAGGTGACTCTTGGCAAAGTCGATAATCTCGCTACGACCCAGATTCTTGACCTCCGGCTGAGCCAGCACGTCATTCAGCTGAGCGATGAGCTTCTTGATGGCGGGAATGAACTCAATCAGCCCCTCAGGAATGATGACTGTACCGAAGTTGTTGCCATCGGCAGCACGCTTACAAACCACATCTGCGATGTAAGTCACGATGTCATCAAGCCCCTGCTTCTTAGCCTCCACTTCCTCGCTGATGAGACAGATATTAGGCTGGGTCTGCAGGGCACACTCCAAAGCGATGTGAGAAGCCGAGCGGCCCATCACCTTAATGAAGTGCCAGTACTTACGGGCAGAATTGCAGTCGCGCTCGATGTTACCAATCAGCTCTGAATAGGTCTTACAAGCGGTATCGAAACCGAAAGAGGTCTCAATCTGCTCGTTCTTCAGGTCGCCGTCAATGGTCTTAGGACAACCGATTACCTGAACACCGTAGTTCTTGGCTGCATAGTACTCAGCCAGCACACAGGCGTTGGTGTTCGAGTCGTCACCACCGATAATCACGATAGCCTTGATGTCGAGCTTGCGGATAATCTCAAGACCCTTCTCAAACTGTTCCACCTTCTCCAGTTTGGTACGACCAGAGCCAATCATGTCGAAACCACCAGTATTGCGATACTCGTCAATGATGTCAGCAGTCAACTCCATATAGTTGTGGTCGACCAGTCCGCCAGGACCCAGGATGAATCCGAAGAGGCGGTTCTCGGGGTTCAGCTTCTTAATCTGATCGAACAGACCAGTAATCACGTTGTGACCACCAGGAGCCTGACCACCTGACAGGATGATACCGACGTTCATCTTCGTGGTATTGGCCTCTGTAGCGGGTTCAAACTCTACAACAGGCATACCATAGGTGTTGGGGAAGAGCTTTTTGATTTCTTCCTGATCGCCCACGCTCTGTGTGGCAACACCTTCTTTAACTTTCACAGCTCCCTGGAGCGCCTTAGGCAGTTTTGGCTGGTAGGCAGCTCTTGCAATTTGCAATGCACTTTTTTCCATTGTCTTAACTATTTTAAAAATGAATAATTGTAACCTTCTACGTAGCTTTTGACCATCCAGTCGCAAGCTTTCGAAATGCAAAAATACGCTTTTTCTATGAGAAAACACAAAGAAAACATGCTTTTTAAGTTTTTTTTTGCTGACAAGCTTTGTTTTATGGAAAAGTTTTCGTATCTTTGACAACGCAAACAACCATACAATAAATAAGGAGAATCAAGTTTATGGCTAACAAAAGATCACTCAAACGTTCCATCACGCTCATCTGCGAAGAGCTATTCGCGGAATGTGTTGCCGCGTCTCTCTACGGGCACAATCCTGACACAGCAGAGGCTTTGATCTTCAGCATTATCAAGATGCAGGATCATTTCATTCGCCGTATTTCACATCCAGAACCGGGTATTCCTTCTAAGGTATATTACAAGGACCTGAGAGAAAAGTTCGCAGCACAAGTGGGAGAAATCATTGACCAAATCAGTACACTTTGAAAACTATGTGGAAATCATTTTGCCGTTGGCTACTTTACAAACAGATGGGGTGGACTGCCAATATCACTGAGGCGCACCCCAATAAGTTTATTATCTGTCTGGCCCCACACACCAGCAACTGGGACTTTCTCATCGGCCAACTATACAGTGGAGCAGAAGGGATGAAGAGTAACTTCCTCATGAAGAAGGAATGGTTCTTCTGGCCCCTCGGTCCGTTGTTTCGTCGCTTAGGTGGCATTCCCGTATGGCGCAGCAAACATACCAGCATGACGGACAATCTGGCCGAGACAGCACGTCAGGCCCAGCACTTTATGCTCTGCATCACACCCGAAGGCACGCGTTCGCCCAATCCGGAATGGAAGAAAGGGTTCTACTATATCGCTCAGAAGGCAGAGATTCCTATCCTGCTCTATGGCGTTGACTACGAGAAACGGCTCATCAACTGCACCAAGACCATTATTCCCAATGGTGACATCGATACACAGATGAAAGAAATCAAGACCTATTTCAAGGACTTCAAGGGAAAGAAGCCCGAGAACTTTACGACTGGCGAAATTTAAACGATGCGCAAGTTACTATACATA
>Ga0256407_10006797_pt1 | contig 17512 bp, 24 predicted proteins | sample RumenRJG_04DNA_FD_193489 | JGI IMG/M metagenome (GOLD analysis project Ga0256407, IMG submission 193489) | Bovine rumen microbial communities from Lethbridge, Alberta, Canada - RJG_04 | ecosystem: Host-associated > Mammals > Digestive system > Stomach > Rumen | place: Canada: Alberta...
CGCAGTGTATACTCACTACAACAGAGGCCATTTCTACAATGACCGTCCAACGATATTCGTGACTTACAAGGGCGGCCACAACAGGATTCACGGCTCACACTATGCTCACATGCACAAGCCCGCAGCTCCTCACCATGCTCCAGCAATGCACCATCCTGCACCTGCTCCGCATCACCCAAAGGCTCCTGTGAAAGTTGACAAGCGTCACGGTATTTCAAACCACACCTTGGCCAGCAACACGCCACGCCATGGACATAGCCGCTCGACCTCTGGTCGCTTGCTACCATAGGGACGCAAGAATGCAGGTCATTTCGGACGCAGATAAAGAGCACGTTTTGCCTCTACATATGCCTTCAAAAAAGGACACGGGGAATTCTCAAAAACGGGAGTTCCCTTTTTACCTGTAAAACACGAACCTTGTTCCTTTCGAACCTAGGCCATCATAGTCAGCAGGAACTGAAAAATGGTTGATAAGCATGTCAACCTCTTCTTCCTCCAGATACTTGGTCAACTCCAGTTCAATGGCCATCCGTCGCTCATTAAAGCTCAGGTTCCAGATACATTCTCCCAGAACAGCATTGACCACCGTTCTGATTTCATCCTGAGTGCGCCAGATTGAATCAAAGTCTTTCATCATTCTGATATCTCAAGAAATCGCTTAATATTGTAATCAAATTCCTCCAAGTCAATGAACTGAGCGCCTCGGTATACTTCCTTACCATCCAAAAGAAGCAACACTGTTGGGCCTGAATAGACTAGGAATTGCCCTGCTATCAAAGGCTCTTCTGTGATGTCTGTATAGAAAGAAGTCAGAGATGGGAACTGGTCTGCCAACCTCACCACTTTATCAAGCATGACATTACAGACTCCACAATCTGGAGCCTTGATGTAGAACAGACACAGACGATTGTCGGCTATAGTTCGCTCTATGTCCTTTATGTTTTTCAGGTGTTTCATGTCCAAAGGCTTGTAATGAACATCGGACTGGCATTCTCAGCTTTCTTGAATCCACAAGACTCATAGAAGCCCAGTTCAGTATTATATGTAATCAAGCCGATGCGGAGGTAGGAATGATAGTGCTGTTTCATCAGATCCAGCAATTTATGACCAATGCCTTGATGATGATATTCAGGACGAACCAACATATAATGCAGGTAGGCAGTCATGATGCCATCGTCAAGCGCACAAACCATGCCGATAAGTTTATCACCGTCCCATGCTGAATACACCGTCTGAAAATTCCGCATGGCCACTAACAGTTTATCAGGGAAATGACCTGATGACCAGTCAACGGAAAGAAACAAGTCTTCCAGATCTTCTTTCCTGAATTCGTGAATGTCTTTATATGCTATTTCCATTATCTGATAATCTTTGCTTTCTGCAAATTGTCAAAGTCGCTCCAGAAATCAGATGCCTCACAGTCGCTGAAACCATTAGTGGATAGCTCATGTAGGATGGCATCCAGAAGCAGAACTTTGGATATATTCAAGTCTGGATCAACGTCAATGGGATAAGTAATGATGTCACCCACCGAGCCTACATGAACATTGGTAATGGCTATTTCTCCATCAACCAGTTTCACCTGAATACGCCTGTTTGAGCCGTACTCAGGCTTAGTTTTACATAGCTTCTGATATAACGGAGATTCGCTGTATTGTTCAGAATCCACTGATTGTATGAGTTCTCGTAAAGTCATTGACTGCCCCAATGTTAATCTGTTACCACTTCATCGAAATGCTCCTTGCCCCAGACTATCAGAGCCGTAAGTGCTGGCATCAGCGATTTGCCAGTCTCTGTGAGGGAATACTCCACTCGGGGAGGAACCTCTGGATAGACCTCACGATGAACGAGATGACTCTGCTCCAGATTTTTCAGCGTCTGCGAGAGCATCTTCTGGGAACAGTCCGTCATCAGATGACGGATCTCATTAAAGCGCAATACGCCCATTTCGCTGGTGTGAAGCATATAGAGCACCAGCATAGACCACTTGTCACCGAAACGACTCACTACTTGCCTGATAGGACAAGCCAAATACTCTGCTTTGATATCTGCCATAAACATTGATTTTGCCGCAAAGGTACCCAATAGTTACCGAATTACCAAATTATACTTAGTTAATCTAAGTTAAAGCCGTTTTCGCAGAAGTCCGATAACATCACAATTCCTACTTTTTGGTAACTATGTCACCTAAAAGTGCCTTCTTGTGGGAATGAAAAACTTGCCGTACCTTTGCGGTGCAATTCGAGATAATTGCACCGCGAGGACAGGCTGCACCTCAGCATAAAGCAAGCTTTCTGCATTCAGTTTGCACTGTCCTTGCACCCAGTAAATAATATTAAACGAATAAGAATTATGAAACAGATTGAAACAATTAAGAGTGGAAAGAACTTCAGCGCAGTAAGCGTAGGTAAGATGAGTGAGATTATTGAGCACGTGCTTCCAATGGGACCCAACGTAACCATTCAAGGTAAGGTATTCGCAGGTCAGGCCGTAGGTGCAACTGGCAGCGAACTGAGTTTCCAGACGCTCGTTCCTGGTCAGGACAGCGGTTTCTTGCACACTCACAAAACTCACGAGGAACTGTACATTATCCTGAAGGGTGAAGGCCAGTATCAGGTGGATGGTGAGATTTTCCCCGTCAGCGAGGGCACCATTATCCGTGTCGCTCCCGATGGCAAGCGTGCGCTGAAGAACACGGGCAGTGAGAACCTGACCATGCTCTGCATCCAATACAAGGCCAATGCCTTCACCGAAGCAGACAGCCCTATGACTGATGGTGTAATTCTGCAGGAAGAACTGAAATGGTAAGCGAGATGTTCGACAAAGCAATTCAGTTTCTGAAAGACCACAAAGAGATTGCCCTTGCTACCAGCGAGGGCAATCTGCCTAAGTTGCGCATCTTCCAGATCATGAAACAGGAAGGACATGTGCTCTACTTTGCCACTTCTGCCCAAAAGGCAGTCTATCGGGAGTTGCGTCAGAATCCCAATGTGGAGATACTAGCCTATGCAGATAATATTTCCGTCAGATGTTCAGGCATGGTGAACTTCAACGTAGAGGATGATGTGAAGCGATGGATATACGACAACAATCCCGTATTGCCCCGTCTTTATACGAGTTATGACCAGATGGAATACTTCTGCCTGCCAATAGCAGAAATGGACTACTATAATTTATCTCCGACACCGCCGGTATTTCAACATTTCGACCTCATTGCAGGCGAGGTCGGCAACGGTTTCGTCGGTGAGAGATACAAGAATAACTGATGACTAAATAAAGCTAATCCGCAATCTCAAATAAGGCTGCGGATTATTCATATTCTTATTCGCCTATGATCGTTACAACCAACTCTCTGGAACCACCGTAATTGCGGTACTCGCATAAATAAATACCCAAAATATATACGGTTTCAATTTTATTTATTAATTTTGCAAACGTAATCTTCATTTACTATATATAACGTTGCAAAATTCGTTTTATTATGATTAAGAGATGTATTTGTTTGATGCGAGTTTCAACAGAACAGCAAAAATTGGAAGGTCAGAAAGAAAAAGTTATTTCTGCTGCAATTAGTGATGGTTATCAACTTGAAGAAATCGCAGTGGTTGAGGGAAAAGAAAGTGCAAGAAAACTTGAAGAAGAGGAAAGAGAAACTCTGAACGAAATGAAACGTTTTATTGCACAATATCCCACAATTGAAAGTGTGTATGTTGTCGCAATTGATAGATTAGCAAGAAAAGTTAGTATTGTTCTTTCCGTGAAAGATTACTTGCTCAAAAACAATATCAATCTTGTGTTTCTTAATCCTCATAAAATGTCAACAATGAGAATTAATGACAATGGAGAAAAGGTTGAAGATGAATTGACAGGAATGATGCTAATGTTTCTTAGTTATGGTGCAGAGATGGAAATGAAAATAAAACTTGCACGTTGGAATGCGGCAAAAGAGATAATGAGAAGCAATAATAAACTTGCATCTGGACGTCCAATGTTTGGGTACAAAAAGGCAGCAGATAAAAGTGTAATATTAGATGAAGAAAATGCAGAAGTTGTCAGAAATCTGTACCTCGAATATGTAGGAGGCAAAATATCAATGTTCGACTTATACAAGAAGTATGTTACAAAAGGAGTTTTTCGAGAAAGGACAAAAGGAACGGCAAAACAGGCAATATTAAGGATTTTAAGCAATACTGCATATTATGGCGATTATTCAAGTGCGGACAAAGTCAAGAATATCAAATATCCGCCAATTGTAACAAAAGAGTTATGGGACAAAGCAAGAGATTTGGCAAAAAGTCGTGGTACAACATTCAAACTGCATCATAAAAATGTATATTATGGAAAGTCAATTGTGAGGTTGATGAATACAGGCAAAATATTACAAGTTCATATAACGAATGTCTGCTACAAATCATTTGATGATATTCCCGCCAATATCAATATAAATGCAATTGATAGTTTATTATGGATGACAACTTGTAAACTTCAAGTATTAAGATTAGGAATGTTGCAAAGTAGCAGACAGTACAATTATAAAAAGGAAATCGCTGAAAACGAAAAGAAGATAAACAATTTGAATAAATTGCTTGATACAATCTACGATAAAGAGAAAAAGGCATTTGATATGTATTTAGCAGGTAAAGTCAATGAAAATATTTATGATGATATAATGTTGACCATACACAATGATAAATCAATGTGGGAACATGAAATTGCAAAACTTGAATATGAAATAACCCAATACCGAATGTCGAGTAATGAGAAAGGTGAAAAACCAAAAGTTACGCAACGCAAACTTGCAATGATGGAAGATGAGGACAGGAAAAAGTTAATAGATGAATTGATAAAAGAAGTACAAGCAACTAAAAAAGCAGATGGTTCATTTGATATTAAGATTATTCCGAACGATGTTCGACTTGCTGCAACGTACAATGAGTTATTTCTAAATCCAACATATCATTATTATGTAAGAGGTGGTGTAATGCACTTGTTTGAGATAAACGATGATATGCAAATTGAAATATCGGACATCATCGAAAAACGGATTGTACCCAATTACAGAAAAAGGTAGAGAACGGCACAGAATCGCTCTCTAACGTCATAAAATAATCCCTATTGACAACTTCAATAGGGATTAAATAAAACGTTCAGAACGGCGTAAAATGCGTTCTACGTTATCAAAAATGGATAGAGACTCAACCGTTATTTGTCGTCTGTTTCCTGCATTGCTTTGTTCATTTCCTGTTCCGATTTGTAGATCGGAACGTTCAACATATATTCATTGTAGAAATCAGGTTTTCGGGTTTTGAAGTATTCAATGACCGTATTCAAGTGTTCATCTGTAAACTCAAAGTATTCAGTATAGAAATCATACATATCACTATATTTTGATATTCCGTTATTGAATGAATGGTCATAACCATACAATCGAATATCAAGAAACAATTGGTAGTTGTTTTTCGAATCACCCTGAACTCCAATTGTTAAACCTCTTGGAGTTAGGGTGTTTCGGGAAGAAAAATATATTTTGAAATCGGAAGAAAAGCAAATCCGATTGAAAGAAAGTGTTAGTTCGTTATTGAAATCTGTTATTACCATACAATTAAAAATAGCGTTTTTACCTGATAAATTTCGCAATCTACACAATTTGTTTCATTTCAATTTGCATATCTGTGAAAACCAATCGCATTGCATACAATAGTGGTTTGATGGTTTCTGCTTCAACACGCAATATCAAACCGCCATCATCGGTATCTTCCATTTTGAGTACATTGCCGTGATAATATGGAGAAGCAACAAATATCTGCATTAACACTTCAATTGGTACAAATAAACCATCTTCATTGTCGGGTGTTCCAAACCGATACGTCAAATCCACTATCATATCTTTGATACAATTGATTGTTATTGAATTGCCGTTTAGATAGTAGTCGGCAATCAGCAAATCACAATCAGGATTGATTTTTTCCGTTGTATCTTCATTCCAATTCACGAAGTCAAAACAAAACTTTGCTTTGTCGTAGTCAATGAAGATACCGTTTTCTTCATCTCCATTCAAATACTTATATCCGAGTGATATTACATCTTCTCTGCTTAAATCTTCTAAATACATATTCTTATTGTTTTAATTCTACAATTGACAACCATAATATATTACCAATCCGAAAAAAATTCAATAAGAACACGTTAAAATATCATAATGCCAACAACATACCGAACAAAATGATACCGAATATAATCCACGCAATTGTCGTACAACAACCTTCAAAAAGGAATTTGGCGATTACGACAATTCCTTTGATTATCCAACCAATCAAACCACCACAAACAAATAGCAGAATGACTATTGCGATTAAACCAATGAATGCAAGTATTTCCATATATACAACAATAGCAAAGACGACAAATAGTTAAAATCAAATATCCCCAATCCGCTATTTCAAAAACGGATTGGGGACATATCGTCTTTTTGGAATTGTGTTATTTCAATTTTTCTACAAGTCTTTTATTGCAAGAATCGTTGTGTTTTGATAGATTGCTGCAATCTTTCCGTTTGCTACCATACAATTTGCTAATACCCATTCGTTTGCAAATTTAGTACCGCCAAGTTTCACGCGGTTTGCAGTTTTTCCATATTTGAGCACTTCACTTACGGTAGGTTCGAAATAGTGGAAACCGAGTGGGTCATCCTGTCCATTTTCTGCTTTTACACGTGCAGTTCTATACCTGTTACATACTTTCAAATAGTCGTTTAACATAGTCATTGAATAACCAACTTTCAATGCACCAGTTGTTTTAAGACTATTAATTGTTGCTGCACCATATTTCTGACTGAGTTTAGCAAGTTCTGACTTTACTGCTTTCATTTCTGCTTCATATGCTGCTTTTGCTGCTTTTTTCTTTGCATTTTCCGACTTTCCTGCTCTAAGTTCATCAGTCGTTCCATTTGCATATTTTATTGTTCCATGATATGGTGTCAATTCGTCTGCCGCCATTACTTTTTCTCTATTTCCTTTTACCTCATAGTATTGTCCTGAATCTCCAAAAAGGTCTAACTCCTCTTTAAAGTATCCTGTAAAAACTGTACCATCATTCATTGTGAACGTTCTTCCGTCCTCACTCAGAACGCCGTTCTTTTTGCGAAGTCTTGAAACGTCTTCTTCCGGTGATACTCCGAACGTTTTGTCACCTTCCTCATGCATGCGTTTCTTTATTTGTTCAGCAAGTTCAATTTCTTTTTTCCCTCTTTCCATTCCTTTATGACCTTGTGCTAATTCTGCACCATATTTATATGAATTTGCAACTAAATTGAGGAAATCATAAACTTTCAATAACGCTTCTCTCCTTTCATCAGATTTCGCCATTGACAACAAGGTATTTGTCAGTTTCTCTTCTTCTGAGAAAAGTGCAAGTTCTTTTTCTAAATCGAAATCACGAATAGTCCTTATAATTTGTTCCGCTAAATCAGAAGGAGTTTGTGTTTCTACACCATTCGCATTTAATTTCTGTTCAAGTGCTTTTATATTCTGTTCCATCTCGCTCAATTGTGCCTGTCTTCTTTGTACAATATTTGGAGGAAGATTGTCTTTTTCACTATCAAAAGAACGTTTCATATTTCTATATTGCTCTTGCATTGAGTGCAGTTCTTCTAACTCATTACTTTGAGCAAATAACTCTGATGGCATAAAGAAAATAGATGCCACCAAAACTACAAATAACAATTTAAACTTTCTCATAATTCTATAATTTATTGGTTTGTAACTATTGCTTTTTACAACTTCTTCAATTGGAGAATCAGCACTAACTAATTGGGCAAAAAAGAAAGCGCAAACCCCTCCATATTCTCGTTCAGGTCTGCGACAACCCATTATCACATATGTTGAAGTTTGCGCATAATGCGCCCACTCCAATGTGATAATTTTGCTCGTCTTTCTTCTTTCGAGGTCGCAGTTCGAACGAGAATTGAGCAATTATGTTTTTTGTACCATCCTTTTCGCCAATCGCACATGATAGGCAGACAATACTTTGCAAAGATACAAAAAGAATCCGACTAAATGTACATTCTTTAATTATTTTTTAGTTTTTGCCGTTTTTTCGTCTCAAAATGATGGTTTTGGATTGTAGTTTGTGGAAAAAATGGGGGCAAAATGAAAATTTTATCATTAATCTGTTTACTAATTGAGAAAAAATACCTATTTTTGTATGGAAGAACAAATATATTAATAAAGAGTATGATTAAATTGGAAGATGGAAAGATAAAATTTGATAATTATGAAGAGTGGTTAAAATATCATTCGCAAGAATATATCGAACAATCAAAAGAATTATATCGAATCAATGAAGATTTGATTAGCAATTTGATGGTATATGACGATATTGAAAAAGTATCAGAATTAGAATGGATAAAATTTTGGAAAGAAGTAAAAGCGGCGAAAATCAAACTCAGAAAAATAGTATATGTTCAGTACAGAAAGAAACATGTGAATATCTTTGAGAAGTATTCAATTGATGAATTGAAAAAGATTTATGAAGACCAAAACATTTGGGCAGTAACAGACTACTGCATATTGCATCTTCAAAAATACAAAGAACATGAGATAATAGATATAGACAATCATTACACAAGTTTTGGATATAGTCTTAAAATAGACAATGCAAAATATGATATTGAACATGAACGATATAGGAGCGAAACGGAAAGACGTAAATTGATTATTATACAATATGCAAGTGAGTATATAAGCAAATTGTTAAAAGAAGACGATGACAAACATTCAGATATGTATGATTTCGTTATCAATAATCTGCAATACGCATCAATTGATGATTTGAAGCAACTCACGAAACTTGCTAAAAAAGATTTCGTCATAAACGGTAAAGGTCGAAAATCTCAAAACAAGAAAGTATTCAAATACGATTTGGAACATAACTTGTTGAAAACCTATCCGAATCGAAATGCGTGTATCGATGCAGAACAAATATCGAAACAGGCACTATATAATGTTTTGTCTGGCAAAAGAAAGCAATTGAAAGGATTTATATACGAAGAAGAAAAATAGATTCTGTTTACCAAATATCACGATTTTGCAAAAACAATATATAATATACAATACAAACAACATTGATTAAGTAAACAATTTGTGACAAACTTTTCATATTAAGTCCGCAAATCATCAACACGATATGATTTGCGGACTTTTTAAATAATATATGGAAAATGCAATCTGTTTACCAAATGATGAAAAGTTGCTGAGTTGCTATATAAATATATTATTGTTTATCAATATTTGGTAAACAATACAATTTCAAATATGATTTGGAAAACGCAATCTGTTTACTAATTCACAAGAAAATGTAGTAGTTATATATAATATACTATTATTCTTCATTATCAATTAGTAAACAGATTCAGCAGACACAAAAAATGTATTAGAATTGGAACGTATCAGATTAATCAATATTTGCTTGATACTGATACAAGTTTTTCATTTCAGATTAATATAAAAAATTAGATTGATACATTGTACGGATTGTGATGTGATACTATATTCAATTTGGATTTAAGACAAACAGACAATGAAAAAGGTAGTCATATTTGCAAGAGTAAGTACAAACATTCAGGATTATGAACGTCAGGTAAACGAACTGACTGCAGTTGCGCAAAATAATAATTGGATGGTTGCTGCAACGTTCTGTGAAAAAATCAGTGGTGCGAAGAAAAACGCAGAACGTAAGGAATTGACAAACATGATTGAATATGTCCGTACCAATAATATAAATATTGTAATGGTTACGGAATTATCACGATTAGGACGTGATACATTACAGGTTTTGGAAGTAATCGAGCAGTTCAACAAATTGGGTATATCATTATTCATTCAGAATTATCATATTGAAACATTGAATGAGAATGGCACGATCAATACAATGAGTCAATTTCTGATTACAATATTGGCAGAAGTGGCGAGAATGGAACGTAAAACCATCCGTGAACGTGTTGAAAGTGGTTATAAGAATTATCGGGCAAATGGTGGAAAGGTTGGTCGAAAAGAAGGATATAGAAAAAGCGATATTGACATGAAAGAACAATACGCAGAAGAAATCAGGTTGTTGCGAAAAGGTATTAGTTTACGCAATATATCGAAGATTACAGGTACAAGTATCAATACAATACGCAAATGCCAAAATTTTATTTGCTGATATTTTAGAATATTTCGATTCCCATTGCTATTTGTGGATTCGGTTATTATATCAAACAACATTAGTTCAACATTTTAATTTCAGTAATTATGGCAAACAAGAATGCAAACAATGAGAACAACAACGTAGTTACAAACCCTGCAATGACAAATGAGCAGATGGAGCAGTTCGTTAAGGAGAACATTTCGATTGTTCCAAGAAACCAAACGAAGAAGTTCGAATCATTGAAGTTGGAGCAGAAAGTTTCTAAAATCCGACTCTATCTCGACATTCAGAAAATGAAAGAAGATGCAAGAGAAAAGAACAAGTTGGAGAACAAAGTTAAGGATTTGTTTGTACGTCGAAAAGCGACAACAGAAGATGTATTGCGGGTGATTGAGTTCTGTAAGCAGTATATCGAAACATCAAAGGTCGATGAAATGAACAAGTTACAGGCAGAAATTAACCGACTGACTGATCTGAAACGGGCGCTTGAAAACAACTAATCAAAATGGGGATTGAATTTCCCCATTTTTTGTCTAATCAAATCAATATTGGGAAATGAACGTATTGGAACAACGGTTTTTTGAACAGGTTCCGAATGAACTGCACAAATTGAATGAGAATCTGAAAGCAATAATTGAAATCTTAAAGACAGATAACAATGGGACAGATAATATCTAATGGTTACGAAATGAAGACAACGTTTTGGGAAGATTTCTGCATTGCAGATGCGTTTGGTGTGTCGGCAATTGAAGATACTTACAATCGCGCATTCAACGGATGGAAACATGACTATATCTATTTGACTGAACTATCATTGGTTCTCAATTGGAAGATGTTTCAATGGCACGAAAAAGATGATAGCAAATATCAGATATACCACAATCTATATACAAAATTGGATGCGTGGTGTATGGATAATCTGATAAACAGCGAATTGATATATTACATTGATAAGACCGATTAAAGAGGTCAAAAACGATAGAATGACAGGCAAATCAATTGTCTGTCATTTTAGCATTTATTAACTACGCTTTCTTTAATTTTTTGTCAAAAATTCCATTTTAATATATAGTACTTTTATGTATTTATACATAAAAATCAGGAATGCGATTGTTACAAATTTAAGTATTACTTAACATTACTTAACTATGTTTTTTTGAAGAAAAAAGCAAAAAGTGCTATATTATATATGTAAGGTTTTTAATTGAAATATTAATTTTTAGAAGTTGCGCACGATGACGAATTTAGTGTATTATATTATGGGTAAAATTGATTTTATTAACGCAGAAAAAGCAATCAAAGCAGGAATGAAAATCGTTGAGATTAAGACGTACAAACATCCGACAAAAGGACATCAAGTTTTAGAATTGGTATTTGATAATTAACAAATGCCATTATCAGTGATAATAAACATATAATTAATTAAAACAGTTATTGCCTATGAAACATGGGATAGAAGAATTAAAAAAATTAAATGAGCAGATTGAATCTGTTCACGAAGAAAAGAAGTGGGAAAGTGTTTTGGACATTGACACAAAAGGTAATTGCACAAACACGATTTCCAACTACATCGCTTATCTGACTGAATCGCCGAAATACAAAGGCAAATTCAAGTACAACGATTTCACAAAACAGAAAGAGTTTTGTGGCAGAGAATTCAATGATTTCGATTTGAATATCTTGTATAACGACATTGAAAGGGATTTGGGATTGACATCACACGTAAAAATCGATTCTGCATTGATGGAAGTGTTCAACATTAACAAATACAATCCTATTATCGACTATCTGAATATTATCAAATGGGATGGTCAAGAAAGAGTTGAAAGATTGTTCATTGATTTGCTTGATGCAGACGATACAGAATTGAACCGTTATATGACGAAAATTTGGTTTGTTGCAGCAGTAAAGAGAATATTTGAACCAGGTTGCAAGTTCGACAACATGATTGTATTACAGGGTGAACAAGGAATCGGCAAATCATCAATATGCGATTTGATTTCCCTCAAATACTCAAACAACGTTTCGTTGAATGAGATCGGAAGTAAGGATTTGATTAACAAATTGAATCGGACGTGGATTGCAGTTGTTGACGAATTGGATTCATTCAATAAGAAAGAAATGAGCAATATCAAAACGTTCATATCGAATACGAAAGATACGGCGAGATTGGCATTTGGAAAGAATGCAGAAACATATTCACGTCATTGCGTTTTTATCGGTTCGACAAATGATTCAACGTTTTTGCGTGACAATACGAGTTTGGTTGAACGTCGTTTCTGGGTTATCAAATGTAACAAGACAAGTAAGGACGGAAAGATATTCGATGTTTTGACATCAGATTATGTTCACCAATTATGGGCAGAATCAGTATATTATTATCGACAGAATCCAAATATGTATCTTGACATATCAAAGGAATTGATGGAGGATTTTGCAAATTCTATGATGCAGTTCAAGACATTCTCTGATGATGTCGTGTTTGATTACATAAATGACATTCTTGAAAAGTCGTACAAATTGAATAATAAGGGTGAGTTTAAATCGGTAACTGATTTGTTGGAGCAATACAAAGATAATAAGATATACGATAATATGGAAGGTAAGATATGCAAAATACCATACTCATATTTGAAATTCGTATTAAAAAACGCATATAACGAAGAACGAAAAGGAACGTATATTGCTCATGGATTAGGTAAAAAATGGGAGTATAAATCAATCAGATATAGAAACAATCCGTGTAAAGGATTTGAAAGAGTGGATTGTAATCATCAATTACTGATGTAACTGATACACTGTGAATAACATGTTGTTGTGATTGTAGTGGCAATCGATTGTAACTGAATTTTTCGGTTACGTAACTGTTTTTCGGTTACACGGAAATGACGGTAGAATAATGGTTTCAGGCAGTTGTAACATTGTAACCGAAAAAATTACTAAATAATAAATTTTTAATTTTTATATATAAATTGTATATATTATTGTAATCGCGGAAAATGCGGTTACATGAGTTACTGGTTACATATCACAACAACATATCTTGATTTTAAATAATATATAAATATTTTACAAAACTGAATAATATATGAATATGACAATAACAAGCAAAGAAATCGACAACATCAATATTGGTGTCTATAAGAATGCGAAATCGACAAAGAGAAGTGATATAATGAGATTGATTGAATTTCTAATCCCGACACAGAATTATATCAAAGACAGAGTTTTGAAATTAAGAGAAATCGAAGATGAGAAAGAGCAGAAAGAATACAAGATGAACAATTTGGTCGGTGTCACAATATCTGCGTTATTGGGAGAAAGCAGAACGACAAACAATATCATTCAACATAACAATCTGATGTGTGTCGATGTGGACGAAGAAGACAATAAGGAGTTGTTTGCAGAATATGATATTGAGGAAATAAAGAGAATCATATTTGGTTTGGATTTCGTCTATTGTGTATGTTTGAGTTGCAGAGGTAAAGGGTTTTATTTCATTGTTCCCATTCCGGATTCAAGAGATATAGACATATACTATACATCGATGTATTACAAACTGAAAAAGTATGGAATCAATATCGACAAACATTGCAAAGATGTCACAAGAATCAGATTCGGCAGTTATGACGAAAATATATTGGTTAAACGAGATTGTGAGATTCAGATATTCGATGAAGTGAGTGAAGAACAAATCAATGAGAAAAAGAAAGAATTGAAGAAAGCAAAACGACACATATCGAATAAATATATCAAATCCCGAAATGAGGATATGCAATATTTGAACAGGACAATTGAATATTTAATTAAGAAAGGTTTTGATACAGGTAAACATTGGGCAGGTTGGGCAACAATCGGCAAATATCTGAAAACGTTTGGTGAGGATGGCAGATTGATGTTTCACAGAATATCAGAATCGTCAAGTGGATATAAGGATTATGCAGATGTGGAGAAGAATTGGAAACGATTCAATCAATGTCAAACAGAAGATGAAGCAATTGGTAAATTTTACGTTATGGTTCGCAATATATATGGTGATAATTGGCGAAAAGAAATGCAGGAAATGGAGAGTCAGGACAAACTATTCCAATAGTTGACGACTTGACATTTTTGCAAATAAGAAATGGCAACAAAAGCAGTAGCATAAATATCTGAATATCAAGTATATAGAAAGTGTTAAATATTAGTGTTTTTGTTACCGTTTCTTAACTTTACTTAACTATGTTTTTTTGAATTTTTTGGCAAAAAGTACGATATTATGTATGTAAGAAATTTGAGTTATAAACATTTTAAAAACAAATAAATTATGAAGAAAGATTTTAGTAACGTGATTAAAAATTTGAAGTGTGAAATTATCAATTCGATTATCGAAGAGTTTGAAACGTACAACAAGAATGAAATCGAATTTTATGTTGGTACCGATGACGAAAAACGAGTGGAAGAGTTTTGTGATTTGTGTGCTGGATTAACATTAAACAATTATGATGGCACAACAAGTTTGCCAAAAATGTTAATCAAAGATGATGATGATAAATTGTTCATATTGTACGAAGTTGAAGATAATAAAGGCGAAACAATATCTAAATTTGTTACACCTCTCGATGATACTGAACATATTAATGTCGATGAATATAATACTCTTTACAATATTCTTATGAATGAAGATTTGAGAAAGACAAATATGAATAACAACAACTAATCAAATAATTGCAAACAAGTAATACATATTTTTATATTAATCCATTAAATATTAAAAAAATGACAGAGACAATTAATTTCAATTCTGCAAATGCAGTTAGTGAGAATGTTAACGTTGCAAACGCAACAAGTGAGAATGACAATGTTGTTATTGCAACAAGTAATGAATCAAAAAAGAAAACAGCAAAAAAGATGAAGTTAAACGAAAGTATTAGAAAACGTGTATTCAAAAATGGCGAATACAGAACGAACAAATTCAAGATTGAAGAAATTGACGAAACAATTTCAATTTTGAACGGATTAAGAGCAGCGATAATTGCTTTCAACGAGGACAAGAATACAGACAAACTTGTTGCTTATGCAAAAAAACTGAACATGAAAGAATCCGAGATTGAAAAAGCATTTGGACGTCTTTTGACAAACTCAATTGCCGCATAACAGATAGCAACGTATTTTATTCGAGTTTGGTTTTTCATACTAAACTCGAATATTATTACAGGAAATGAGAGAAAATCAAATTAAAAATTGTAATTTTGCACAAAAATATAAAAAGAACAAAATGAGAAAAGAATACGCAGAAAAATTGAATGGAACAACAATTGAAATAGGTTGTTCAAATGAGAATGATAAGAGTATTAATCTTACTGAATTTGCAGGTCTGTTGTTTCATGTAGAGGGGAATAAATTAATACCTGATATGACAGATGACATATTGGAACTTACAACCGACTTTTACGACAATGAATGGGAAAATATTCCTGCTGATGATGTGAATATATGGTTTGAAAAGTTTATTATGCAACTCTTCCACATCATTCTTCGTGAATGGGAGTTTTATGGAAATGGTTACGGACATGACGAACTTGACAAGATGGCAAGAAATCATATACTTGTTTCTGCAATATTAAAAAACAACAAATCGGAAATAGTTGCAGTAGTGGACAAAATCAATGTCAACTTGATATATTTAGAAGAAATATTGGATCGAATGAAACATGCCAATCTGACAAACTCTGATATTGACGATTTGATTGCTGAACTAAATAAAATGAGAAAGTAATTATTGCAGTATAAATCATATTGCAAAAATGACGGTACGGATATATACTTATCCTGTATCGTCATTTTTTGTTGTATCTGATAGAATATACAGATGGCGAAGTTTGTCGTTATTATATGATGTTTATAGGTATCGTTTCACTATTATTATAAAAAAGGAATAGAACATGATATATCAATTTCGTAATACCTACACTATCCACAAGTATTGTGTTGTTGAAGCAGATACATTAAATGATGCAATTGAAAAACTCAAATTGCCAGATAATAAGTTTGAACGTATGAATGACAAAGAAACACTTATTGAGGAATCATATCGCTGTATAAATGATTGGAAGAATTTAGATATTATCACTTCTGTTTAAGTCGAAAATTGTATTATTAAATAAAAGGAAGAACAATATGACAGAAACAGAAGTAAAGAAACAAATCAAGCAATATGGAGAACCAACAAATATAATATTTGGGGATTTCGTATTTGCATTTTCTATGATAAATAAATGTGAGGAAATTGGTGCCGATTTTATAGCAACGTTATCTTATAACTGCACTATAAACATGATTGACAGGATTCTCAATAATCAATCGTTCTATGTGCCAAAATTTGAAATCACACAAGACGAACTTGATACAATGCAGATTGATTATGACAATATGGAACACATCGAATATCCCGATGAATATTGGTTTTTCAATACAGAGGAACTCGAAATGGATATTATAAACGCATTGTAACGATAACAAATCATAAAAGTTAGACACAAATATGCCAAATGTAGATATTTATTTGTATCTTTGCAAATAGATTATTAAAACTCAAAATAAAGAATTGAAGATATGATATACAGATTTCAAAAAGCATTAGAATACACATTCTTTCAGACTGTTGAAGCAGATTCATTTGAAGAAGCACAAGAATTAGTAAATGATGATGACTGGTGTGAAGATGATGCAGGTGAAGCATTTCTTACTCACAGTTGTTGTAAAGTATTCGAGGATGAAGATGGATTAGAAGATTTTGATGAAAAAGATGAATTAGAATGGGAACCATAACGATTGTATAATAATCGTTCAGAAACTATCTAAAATGTCCCGTATCGTCATTGCAATATTTGACCGATAAATTATACGGTTTTGAAATACAATGACGATATGGGACATTTTTATTGTATAATCATACCGAAAAAAGACCATCTTTATAATAATTATATATAAATAAGGTGTATTTTTTCGATTCTATCACTTTTTTTGTTTATCTTTGCAACGGTATTTATAAGTTGAATTTAAAAATTATTGTTAATGAGTTATAATTTCCGATCTTTTATCAACGTACAGGATATCGGCCCGTTGGACAAGGCGCTGGCCGAAGCATTTGAGATTAAGAACGACCGTTTCAAGTATCAGCATCTGGGTAAGAACAAGACACTGATGATGATATTCTTCAATAATAGTCTGCGCACCCGTCTGTCCACACAGAAAGCTGCCATGAACCTGGGCATGAACGTCATCGTGCTCGACGTGAATGCAGGTGCGTGGAAACTGGAAACCGAGCGTGGCGTCATCATGGACG
>Ga0256407_10006801_pt1 | contig 17506 bp, 16 predicted proteins | sample RumenRJG_04DNA_FD_193489 | JGI IMG/M metagenome (GOLD analysis project Ga0256407, IMG submission 193489) | Bovine rumen microbial communities from Lethbridge, Alberta, Canada - RJG_04 | ecosystem: Host-associated > Mammals > Digestive system > Stomach > Rumen | place: Canada: Alberta...
GCGCTGTCGGGGAGATAAAAGTCAATCTTTTTTGGCGTGTTCTGGCGCACAAGGCTTGTGCAGTTGATCCAGCTTGTTTCGTCATCAGAAACTTCGCCTTTTTCGTCGGCAGCAGCAAGAAAAAGACCGCACTTTTCGTCGCTGCCAAGCTTAAGACGCTTGCCTTCAAGAATAACGTTCTTTCCGGCTGTAAGGGTAGTGGACTCTTCACCTGTGAACCAGTTGAAGATTTTGGTGATTGCAGGTGCTGTGTCAGAGAATACAACCTTGCCGATGGAAACATTTGCGATTGAATCTTTGAGCACCTGGCTTGCTGAAAACTTGACCGTAAGCGAAAGCTCCGAGACATCGCTTGCACTGTCGCTCGCCGTGCTTCCGCTTGCCCCAATATACAGCTCGCCCAAGTCGAGCAGGTTCACGGCTTTGCCTTCTTTTAAGGCTGCCAGAATCTCGCGCTTGATGTAGCTGATTCCTGTGTTGATGATGATTTCATCCGCGCCAGGGTTCTTCTGCTGTATGCGGGAAACTAAGTTTTCCATGCTGAGAATATCGCGTTCAAAACGTCCGTAGAACTTTTTGCCCGTGCCAAAAGGATTGGCATACAATGTAAGACCGCCGTTGCCATCCTTGCCGCTGAATGAAGTTTTGATTTCCTCACTCATGTTTTTAATCCTCGCTGGAAGCGAGCCGTCCACCTTCCAGCCCCCGGTTATTGGGGTGCAAGATTTTCTTTGACACGTACGGCGGATCTGTGATATAATATCAACATTCGTTTGGTGATACATTATCACAGATGTGTCAAACCATTAAGGGTGCTTCCTGAACAAGCGGTACTGCGAATACCGTTTGCTTCAAGGGGGCATTTTTTTTGCCTAAGTTCCCTTACCCTCATAGATACGATACTATATCGCTAAAATTATGTCAACTCTAAGCTAAAGAAATTTATCGAATTATCCGAAAATAATGTAACTTTTTCACAAATATGATGTTTATATTGGAAATTAATATGGCTTTATTGACTTTTGTAACGATATGTGATTAATTAATGTAACACTATCTTATAAGGCTCTATAAAGGGGTGTTATTAACGTTGATAAGACATCGTTATGCACGTTTATAACGCATCGTTACAGATATTTGTAAGCTGGAGCAAATATGTTATTGAATTTTTCATGTTCAAATGTGCGGAGTATCCGTGACAAGGTTACGCTCGACCTGCGGGCAAGTGGAGACGATACCTTCGAAAAATATCTTATCCGTTTTGAAAACGAGCGTGTAAATCCTGCCTGTGCGATTTACGGTTCGAACGCCACCGGGAAGACCAGTGTGCTCACCGGAATGGCAATCATGCAGAGCATGGTTCTTACAAGCCATATTTTGCAGCCTGGAAGCCTTTTGAATCGTGCCCCGCATCGTCTGAGCCCGGACAAACCGACTGAATATGAGATGGAATTTGTCTGGAAAAAGACCCGCTACATTTACAAGTTTTCTTACGATACGCAAAAAATCATAAAAGAAAGCCTTTCGTATGCTCCCAACGGCAGGATGGGGGTGATTTTTAGCCGTGAAGGGGTGAAGGTTAAGGCATCTGAAAAATTCAGCCGCATAGAAAGCATGTGCAAAGAGAAGCTCATGCCTAATAAGCTGGTGCTGAGCCTTGCAGTAAATAACCTGAATTATGAAGAGCTTACGAACGCATTCCTTTTTTACAGCGAAGGCCTTGTAGTGTTGATGAATGAAAATAACAACTGGCTTGAGTATTCCGCAAGCAAAATGGAGCATGATAAAAAAATCAAAGAAATGTTCCTTGAATTCATGCGGAAGACAGGCAGCGATATTCAGAACATCAAACCAATATCTAAACAGCGTATTATGACTGCTACAGAGATTCCGCCGGATATGCCTCCGGCTTTAAGAGCAATGGTCCTGAATCAGCCGGTCGTTACAACAACAGTAACGACAATTTATAAAGGATTTTCACTTGAGTTAATAGAAGAATCCATGGGCACTCAAAAACTCATAAAGCTCATGTGCCCGATTATGGATATTTTCCAGAAAGGCAAGACCTTTGTCTGCGATGAGATAGAATGCCATCTGCACCCGCTCATCGTGCGCCAGCTTGTCGGCCGGTTTATAAAGGGCAAGGTGAGCGATGCCCAGATTATCTGCGCCACCCACGATGTGGAGATGCTCGATTTGAACTTGTTCCGCCGTGACCAGATTTGGTTTACCGACATTAATCCCGATTATCATCGCACAACGCTAAAGCCGCTCTCAAGCTACCAGTGCCGCAAGGACGAGAACGTGCAGAAGAAATATCTTGACAGCAAGTACTGCCGTGTGGCGAAGGATGCCTGGGAGGAGTAGTTGCAGTTTGCTCTGTGGATTTAACATAATTTGTGAAGAAATAGGGCGAGCAGGAAAATCTTTTTGAACGATAATTGACACGAATCTACTCTGACTGTAATATAGAAGGACATTAGTTGCAGACTGTTTACGAGGGGCGCTTGGCCCATAAATAAGAGCAACGCTTACATATTTTCCTTTAGGTGCAGGGTGAGAACCCCTGGTGCCAATGGGGGAGGTGTAGGCGTTGCTCTTTTTTCGTTTGACGCGGATTTTGGTTGAAACACGTTTGTAGGTGATGAATACTTCCATTGGGGGGCGGCTGAAATAACGACCGCTTGCCAATGGAGAAGGTGTCTTTAAAAATTATAACTTTTCCTTTATTTTACAAAAAATAGGTTTGAATATTGAGGCTAGATTCCTTGTTACTTATGGAAAATACAGAATGTTTCATGAGTTGACAACTTATATAGTTAATAAGGGTGAAATTAATGCTTTTTTCATTTTGTATGATACAGATAATGAAGATAAAGTAAAAATTGATTCATACAACGATTCCCTAAAGATTCTAGAGAAATATGCACCAGTAGAAATATTTCCGATAGAACCAGATATTGAGAACTGGATAATTGCAGGTATAAAACATGAAAAGCATTATGAAAAAAGAGAATTGCAAAAAATAAGTTTAGAAATCAAATTTGATGTAGAATTGGCAAAGCGGAGAAATATTTTATTCAAAGACTTTATAAAAAAACTTGAAGTCTACGAAAAAATGAATTCGAAAGAGGATAATATATGACAGTAAATAAAATCGCTGTAGCCGGAACAGGCTATGTTGGACTTTCTTTGGCCACATTGTTGGCTCAGCATAATCGTGTTGTTGCAGTTGATGTCGTTCAAGAAAAAGTAGACCTTATTAACAATAAAAAATCCCCCATTCAAGACAAAGAAATTGAAGACTTTCTTGCAAACAAAAAATTGAATCTTGTTGCTACAACAGACGGATGTACTGCTTATAAAGATGCAGATTTTGTAATTATTGCTACTCCGACAAACTACGACCCAAAATTAAACTTCTTCGATACAAAATATGTAGAGCAGGTAATTGAACTGGTTTTGGAAGTTAATCCGAACGCCATTATGATTATCAAGTCTACAATCCCTGTCGGTTATACAAAATCTGTCCGTGAAAAATACAATACCAAAAATATAATCTTTGCACCGGAGTTTTTGCGTGAAAGCAAAGCTCTCTATGATAACCTTTATCCAAGTCGTATCGTTGTTGGAACAGATTTGAATGATGAACGTCTTGTGGATGCTGCTAAGGCATTTGCAGAACTTTTACAGCAAGATGCAGTCAAAGAGAATATTCCAACTCTTTATATGGGCTTTGCAGAAGCTGAAGCTGTAAAACTCTTTGCAAACACATACCTTGCCTTGCGTGTAAGTTATTTCAATGAGCTAGATACCTATGCTGAGGTTAAAGGACTTGATACAAAATCTATAATTAAGGGTGTTTCTTTAGATCCTCGCATTGGTGATTTTTATAATAATCCAAGCTTTGGTTATGGTGGTTACTGCCTTCCAAAAGATACAAAGCAACTTCTGGCAAATTACAATGATGTTCCGCAGAATCTTATCAGTGCAATAGTGCAGTCAAATACAACGCGAAAAGACCACATTGCACAGATGATAATAGATAAAAATCCTAAAAAAGTTGGTATTTATCGTTTAACGATGAAGAGTAATTCTGATAACTTCCGTGCTAGTGCTATTCAGGGGGTTATGAAGCGAATTAAGGCAAAGGGAATTGAAGTTGTTGTTTATGAACCGACTTTGCATGAAGAATCCTTTTTTAACTCGAAAGTTGAGACTGATTTGTCAAGATTTAAAAAAGAATGTGATGTGATTATCACAAATCGCAATGCAGAAGAACTTTCTGATGTAGTTGAAAAGATTTATACGCGCGATTTGCTGGGAAGAGATTAAACTAATGGATAGAATAGATTTAAACAAAATCCTTTGGAAGAGATTGTAAAATGACAAAACAAAAAACAATCACTGTAACAAGTCCGCTTTTGCCGGATTTGAAAGAATTTGAAAAATATCTGGAAGATATTTGGAATCGTAAGTGGCTCACTAATAATGGTCACTATCATCAGGAGCTAGAAAAGGCTCTTGCTGAATATCTTGGAGTTCCATATCTGTCACTTTTTACAAATGGAACTTTACCGCTCATTACAGCATTGCAGGCAATGAGAATTAACGGAGAAGTTATTACAACTCCTTACAGTTTTACTGCAACAACACACTCAATTTGGTGGAACAATCTAAAGCCAGTGTTTGTTGACGTAGAAGAAGAAACCGGAAATATTGATCCCGAAAAAATTGAAGCTGCAATAACACCTCAGACAACAGCAATCATGCCAGTACATGTTTACGGAACACCTTGTAATACAAAGCGGATTCAGGAAATCGCAGATATTTATGGACTTAAATTAATCTATGATGCTGCTCACGCTTTTGGTGTAAATGTTGACGGAAAATCAATTCTTGAAGCTGGCGATATGAGTACGCTCAGTTTTCATGCAACTAAGGTTTACAACACCGTTGAAGGCGGTGCATTGGTTTGTCATGATGCAGCAACAAAAAAGCGAATTGATTATTTAAAGAACTTTGGTTTTGCAGATGAAGTTACCGTTGTTGCTCCTGGCATCAACAGTAAGATGGACGAAATCCGTTCTGCTTATGGATTGCTTAATCTTAAACAGGTTGATTCTGCAATAGAACGTCGTAAGCATGTTGCTGAAATATATAAAGCAGCTCTTAAAGATGTGCCTGGAATCAGATTTCTGAACGATATCGAAGGTGTGCGCCATAACTATTCATACTTCCCGATTTTCATTACAGAAAAAGAGTATGGCATGAGCCGTGATGCTTTATATGCAAAGCTTAAAGAAAATAACATTCTTGGCCGTCGTTATTTCTATCCTTTAATTTCAAACTTCCCTGTATACCGTGGTTTGGAATCTGCTCGTCCAGAGAATCTTCCTGTTGCTACAAAACTTGCAGAGCAGGTTTTGTGTCTGCCGATGTATGCAGATTTGACAGATGATGATATTGAAAGAATATTGAAGGTGGTATGTAACAAATGAAGAAACTTTTACTTTTAGGTGGCCTTCGCTATCTTCTTCCTGTAATAGAAGCTGCTCATAAACAGGGGTACTATGTAATTACCGCTGATTATCTTCCAGATAACATTGCTCATAAATATTCTGATGAATACATCAATGTAAGTATTATAGATAAAGAAGCAGTGTTGGCTGAAGCCAAGAAACGAAATATTGACGGTGTTATGTCTTTTGCCGTTGATCCTGGTGTTGTTACAGCTTCTTATGTTCAGAATAAGTTAGACCTCCCCAAATTTGGGCCTTATGAATCTGTTGAGATTTTACAGAATAAGGATAAGTTCAGAGCTTTTCTTACTGAACATGGTTTTAATGTTCCAAAGGCAAAAGGCTATTCTTCTTTAGAAGAAGTTTTGAAAGATGGAAAGAACTGGGAATACCCGGTTATTGTAAAACCTACAGATAGTGCCGGTAGCAAAGGTGTAGAGAGAGTCAATAAAGAAGAAGAATTACAAGCAGCTGCAATAAATGCATTTGAACATGCTCTTAAAGGTAAAATCATTATAGAAGACTTTATTGAGGCAGAAGGATGTACATCTGATTCTGATAGTTTTTCTATAAATGGTGAGTTGAAGTTCGTAAGTTTTTCTGCACAACGCTTTGACGAAAATGCCGCAGGACCATATGTCCCTGCGGCATATTCATGGCCTTCAACATTCGGTCACGAATATGAAAACGAATTAAAATCTGAATTGCAGCGTCTACTTACATTGCTCAAAATGGAAACTTCCGTTTATAACATCGAAACAAGAATCGGAAAAAACGGAAAAGCATATATAATGGAAGTTTCACCTCGTGGTGGCGGAAATCGTCTTAGCGAAATGGTTCGTTTTGCTTATGGAACAGATATGATTACAGCCGCTGTTCGTGCAGCCGTTGGAGATGAGCCTTTCTTGTCAGAAGGAAAATTAAAAGGATACTGGGCAGAAGTTGTTATTCATGCAGATAAGAGTGGAATTTTCAAAGCTCTAAAAATGTCTGATGAGTTTAAGCAAAAATATGTTCAGCAGATTGATTTGTGGGTAAAGGAAGGAGATGAAGTCAAAGCTTTTATTGGAGCAAATGACAGCCTTGGAACTCTGGTTCTTAAATTTGATACAAACGAAGAATTAGAGAAGGTTTTGCACAATCAGAAAGAATACTTTCAAGTAGATGTTGAATGAAAGAAATTGGCGGTTATATAGAGTTTGAGCATTATCATGGCAAGCAGTTTCATGAGGAGGCAATTAAGCTTAATTGTTCCCGTAATTGTCTTGCTTATTTGATAAAACTTCGTGACATAAAGCATATTTATGTTCCGTATTTTTTATGTGATTCAGTATTGAATGTGTGCAAAAAATATGGAGTCGAAGTATCATTCTTTAATATTGATGAAAACTTTCTGCCAGTTGTCCCAAAAGGTAATTTTTAAAAAGACTGGCTTTATGTGGTGAACTATTACGGACAGCTTTCAAATGAAAAAATAACGGAGCTTTCAAAAGAACTTCCAAATTTGATTGTGGATAATGTTCAGTCATTTTTCCAGCAGCCTGTTGCACATGTACTAACTATTTATAACTGCCGTAAATTCTTTGGAGTTGCAGATGGTGCTTATTTGTATTCCGATAAAACCTTGGAAACAAAACTTGAAATAGATTCATCATATAATAGAATGGATTTTTTGCTAGGACGTTTTGAACGAACAGCAAGTGAGTTTTATTCAAAGTACGCTGCAAATAATGAATTGTTCGATGATGAGCCAATTAAAATAATGTCTCCCTTGACAGAGAACATTCTGTGTTCTGTAGATTATGAACAAATAAGAACTCGAAGAACAGAAAACTTTGTATATTTGCATGAGAAGTTTAAGAACATAAACAAGTTAAAACTAACAATTCCAACAGGGGCATTTGCATATCCTCTTTATTTGGAAAACGGTGCAGAAATCCGTAAGGAATTACAGCAAGAAAAGATTTACATTCCAACACTTTGGCCAGATGTATTTGATGTTTGTAAAGAAAATGATTTGGAATACAACTATGCAAAGAATATACTTCCGATTCCGGTAGACCAGCGGTATGGTAATGAAGAAATGGCTTATATTGTCGAAAGGATTAAGGCATGTATAAATTAAGAGAACTTGAACGAAAAGACCTTAAGAAAATCAACTTATGGCGAAACGATGAAGAAATTATTGCATTGCTTGGTGCACCGTACCGCTTTATAAATCAGGAAGTTGATGAAAAATGGTATGAAGGTTACATGCAGTCTCGTTCAAACGCAATTCGTTGTGCAATCGTAACAGAAGAATGTGACGACATAATTGGGTTTGTTTCACTTTGCGACATTAATTATATAAACCGTTCTGCAACGTTTCATATTATGATTGGAAATGAAGGGCAGGGAAAAGGTGCCGGAACTTTTGCAGTGCAGGCAATGTGCGAACATGCTTTTAAAAGCTATGGTTTACATAGAATTGAACTTGATGTTCTTTTTGAAAACAAAAGAGCACAGCATGTGTACGAAAAATGCGGTTTTGTTCAGGAAGGTGTGCGACGACAGGCAGTATTCAAGAACGGTAAATTCTCGGATATGTTAATTTATTCGCTTTTGAATAAAACTACTATAAATATAAACGGGGGGCAGGACAGTAAATTCTTACTGGCACAAATCCATTCTTCCGTGCAAAAAGAATATGCGATGCGTGTGTGCGACAGTGCGTTTGCAAGGAGCGTCTTAGGGCGCGAAGACTATTTTTCTTTGTTTCAAAAAATAGACTTGCTTGCAGATTTTTGTGTTGCATATACACATGATGTAGTCGGCTATGTTGCCCTTTATGCAAATGATATTCAGGGTAGGACAGCATACATAACGCTGATTGCAGTCCGTAGGGAAAGTCAAAAAGCCGGAGTAGGAAGTTCTTTGATAAGCTGGTGTGAAAGAACAGCCGTTCAAAAAGGGATGAAATCTCTACGGCTTGAAGTTGCGAAAGACAATGTTGCTGCACGCAGATTTTACGAGCGACACGGCTTTTGCTACGAACCAGAACAAAAGAAAGATAGCCTTTATATGAGAAAATCATTAGAGGGTAGTAATCTCAGAAAATGTTTTAATTGAAATGAATTTCAAAATTTGATGGTGTGACTTTTATAGATTCTATTGTTTCGTCAGAATAAATAAACTGTACGAAGAATAAACGGGGAATTTCACTTTAGATATAGAATAATTTAGAAGGTTTATAGGGTATCTTTGCTGAAATAGTTCTGTATCTTGTTTCAATAATATGAAATTTTTTATAAGTATCTTGAAATTATTCATTATTAACTTATAATTTGGACTTTTGAAATGATTTTTGCACCTGTAATTATTCCAACTTTAAATAGAAAAACTCATTTGGAAAATCTTTTGTATTCATTAGAAAATAATCCTTGGGCAAAATTTACAGAAGTTTTTATTTCTGTTGATTATCCACCTTCTGATAAATATTTGTCAGGATATAACGAAGTTTGTGCATTTCTTGATAACTTTGAAAATACTAATAATTTTAAAAGTCTAATTGTTATAAAGCAAGAAAAAAATCTTGGACCATTTGAAAATAGTAAATTCTTGGAACAAATTATATCAGAAAAATACGGATATGACAGGTGGATTTATACCGAAGATGATAATGTTTTTGCTCCTAATTTTTTAGAATACATTGATAAAGGTTTAGATTTATTTGATAAAGATGAAGATGTGATGGCTATTTGTGGTTTCCATGATTTAACAAAAGATTTCGGAAAGAAATTTAATCTCAAAGATAATGTAGTTAAACAACTGTGTCATGTACCTTATGGTTATGGAATCTTAAAAAAAAATAATGATATTTTTTATAAAGAAAAAGAGGAAGTTTTACTTGGTCATAAATATGATAATATCTTTAATATATTTAGATTATTCAGAACTAATAAATTGTTGTTTACTGTTTATGTAAGAAATATTTTATGTGGGAATAAAGTTCCAGAATGGGTATCTGGAGAACTCCAAAATACAGATTGTATTAGAGGAATATATAATTTTTTCAAGAATAAATGTTGTATTATCCCAGTTATTTACAAGTCTCATTCAGAAGGCTTCGATGGATCTGGATTTAATATGGCTGCAAGAAACATTAATCCTAATGAGGCTTGGCCTTTAGATTCAGAACTCTCATTCGATTTTATTTATGAAACACCTTTTTTAGTAAAGAAAGAAATTATAAAAGAATTGGATTTACAAACTAAATATAATTTTTTATCGCTGATAAAGACTTGGATTTTATATTTTATTTATTTACGTTGCAAAAAAAATCGATGTCAGACCTTAAACTTTCTTTCATCTATAAGGAATCGTTAAATGTTTAAGAATTTGTTGCGAGCGAATACAAACAATCGTGATAATGCAAAAAATGGTTTAATTCATGGTTGCTTTAATATGATTGCTAATATTTTTTTACCATTTGTTTCACGAACTTTTCTTATACATTTTCTTGGAACCCAATTCCTAGGTATAGGAGGCTTATTTTCATCCATACTTAATGTTTTGAATATTTCAGAATTAGGAGTTGGTGCGGCTATTTCATTTATGCTATACAAGCCAGTTGCAGATGAAGATATAGAGCATGTGAACAACTTATTAAATTTTTATAAAAAATGTTATCGGATTATTGGATGCGTTGTACTTATACTTGGACTTTGTTGTATGCCTTTTTTACCAAAATTAATAAAGGGGGCATATCCAGATGGTATTAATCTTTACATTATTTTTCTTATTTTTTTGAGTCAATCTGCATTAACTTATTTTCTATTTGCATATAAAACGGTACTACTTATAGCAAATCAACGATATGATATATTCGTTTTTGTACAAACTCTTACCAAGATTTTAACATCTTTGTTTCAGATTATTATTCTTATTATTGCAAAGAATTATTATGCATATATTATTATTTTACCATTTTCATCTCTAATGCAAAATTTTCTTGATAATTATTTTGTTCTTAAACTGTTTCCGCAATATAAAGCAAAAGGGAAAATTGGAAGCGATGAGAAAAAAGAGTTTTCGAAAAAAGTAATAGGTGCATTTTCAACTAAAATAGGTGAAATTATCTATTTATCAGCTGATCAAATAATTATTTCAGCTTTTTTAGGTCTGACAATTTTAGGAATCTATACAAATTATTATTATATAATTACTTCATTAATTGCTCTTTTTGCTATATTTCATAATACTATGCGACCTATTCTGGGACGACATGTTGCTGTTAAAACAATTGAAAAGAATTTTGAAGAGTTTAGGATTATAAATTATGGTTATGGATTGTTTTCAATTTGGTGTTCATGCTGTTTATTAATTTTATATCAACCATTTATGAAACTTTGGGTTGGAAAAGACAATATTTTTAAGAATCATTTTGCTATTTTGTTTTCATTGTATTTTTTTATTGGTAGGCTTTCTGCAGTTCTTGGTATTTATAGGGATAGTTGTGGTATATGGTGGCAAGGTAAATATATTTCTCTTGTTGCAGGAATTGGTAATTTATTAGTAAATATTACACTTATACAATTTATTGGATTGGAAGGGGTTTTAATTGCTTCGATAGTTACATCAACTTTAATTTTATTGCCTGGTTATTTTTTTGTTTTGTTTAAGAGTTATTTTACTAATCTAGTGTATAAAAAAAAATTTATTATTGATATATGTTGGTTGATTTTAGATTATGTTTTAATATCCTCATTTATGTATTTTGTTTTATATTTTATAAAAGATGATACTATCTGGAAATTTGTAGTTAAAACAATTGTATGTGGATTATTAGGAATTCTTATATTAATATTAACTAATATTTGGAATAGGAATTTCGGAGAACTTTTAAAATCCTTGAAGAAGTTTATAATAAAAAATTAGCTTTTTTGATTCTAAATAAAGTTTGATAAGGTGGTTGTTATGAAAAAAATTATGTTTATTTATGGAACTAGACCTGAGGCAATAAAAATGGCTCCTCTAGTAAAAGAGTTTAAAAAGTATACAGAGGATTTTAAGGTAATAGTATGTCTTACCGGACAACATCGACAGATGCTTGATCAGATAAATAATTTTTTTGGAATTAAAGGTGATTATGATTTAAATCTTATGAAACCAAATCAGACTCTTTTTGATATTATGGCAAATTGTATGCTCGGACTTAAAGATGTACTTGCAGAAGCAAAACCTGATTTGGTTTTTGTTCAAGGTGATACATCTACAGTGTTAGCTGGTGCAATTTCTTCCTTCTTTTATAAAATTCCAGTTGCTCATCTTGAAGCTGGTCTTAGAAGTGGTGAAAAATACTCCCCATATCCTGAAGAGTTTAATCGTATACTTACAGGTCATATTGCTGATTATCATTTTGCTCCAACAGAAAGAGCTGTGAATAATCTGAAGATAGAGAATATCAAAAAAAATATATATATGGTTGGAAATACAGTGATTGATGCATTGCATTTAGGGCTAGATATTATTAAAAATAATGGGGATAAAGAGTATAAGGAATTTTTCAAAGATATTGATTTTTCAAAAAAAGTAATTCTTATAACTGGTCATCGTCGGGAGAATTTTGGAGATGGATTTGACCATATCTGTAAGGCTATTTCAAATATTGCAGATTCTCATAATGATGTTGAACTACTATACCCAATGCATCTAAATCCAAACGTTCGTGAACCTGTAATGAAGTTTCTTTCAAATAAGCCAAATGTTCATCTTATAGAGCCTCTTGATTATCCATATCTTATTTGGCTCATGGAAAAATGTTTCTTCGTTCTAACAGATTCTGGTGGAATTCAAGAAGAAGCTCCTGCCCTTGGAAAACCAGTTCTTGTTATGCGAAACGTTACAGAACGTCAAGAAGGTATTGAAGCTGGAACCGCAAAACTAGTAGGAACCGATTATCAAAAAATTGTTGATAATGTAAATGAACTGCTTTCTGGTGGAGAAATGTATCAATCTATGGCTAATGCTGTAAATCCTTATGGAGATGGAACAACAAGTAAACAAATTGTCGATATTATACGAGGATAATATGAAGCTTTTATATTTGATGCATGTTGATTGGAATTGGATAAAACAACGCCCTCATTTTATTGCTGAAAAGTTAGTTAATAGAGGAGTGAATGTAGATATATTTTTTCAAAAAGATTATCGAAGAAATGTCTTGTCAAAGAATTATAAAGGTTTGCTTAATCCACATGCAATTCCTCGTTTACCTCTAGAAAGAATAAAAATTATTGAACTAATTAATAGTTTAATAAAGAAATTATTTTATTTTATTATATTACATATAAATAAATACGATTACATTTATCTTACTTCTCCGAAATTATATAATGAAGAGATGGCTAATTATAATATTATCTATGACTGTATGGATGATATTCTTGCATTCCCTTCAAACAAAATAATAGAAAAAATATTGTTTGAAAAAGAACGGGCTTTAATTATAAAAAGCAAGTTTACTTTTTTTACATCTGCATATTTAAAAAAAACAGTATTGGAACGATATAAACTAGATGAAGATTCTAAGAAATATCTTGTAAATAATAATGCGGTTGAGATTGAAAACCTTGAAATAGATAAAAGCTATAAGTTTAAAATTAATAATAAAATAAATTTTGTTTATATAGGTACTATAGCATCATGGTTCGATTTTGACTTAATTAGAACATTATCAAAAATGAATTATGTTTTTCATTTATTTGGTCCTCAGGAAGAGAATATAGATTTACCAGATAATTGTGTATATCATGGGGTTATTCCTCGCAGTGATATTTTTTCGGTAATGAATGAAGCTGATATTTTGGTTATGCCTTTTATTCTTAATGAATTAATTAAATCTGTGAATCCAGTGAAAATCTATGAGTATATTTATTCTGGGAAACCAATAGTTTGTATTAGATATGACGAAACTGAAAAGTTTAGGGATTATGTAGATTTATATGAATCGGGTGACATGGAATCTTTTATTAATATTGTTAAAAATATAGAAGAGAATAATTTTTTACAAAAACGAACATTGACAGAATGTCAAGAATACTCTTTACATAATAATTGGGATAAACGAGTTGATGATATATTATCATTTATTGAATAGTTTATGATTAGTCACAAATTTAGATTAAATATTTCATTGTCAATAATTCTTTTCTCTGTTATAACAAAAATAATATATGATATTGAAGTAATTCAAATTTTGCCTGATAGTTATTTTCCGGGGGTTTCGTACGGAAAAGAATTTGATACAGGTAAGTATGTATTTGGTTGGATTCTGTTTGTTTTGTTCTTGATTCCATACTCATTGTGTTATAGAAATATATCTTTTTCATCTGTAGTTATTCAAACTCTATTTTACATAAATTTTATGCCAGTATGTTCATCTTTTGGAATAAATAATACAAAGATATATTATATTGTTTTATATTCAATATTTTGGTTTGTTATTTTGGTTTTGTTTAAAATATTTGAAAAAAAATACTTGAAAATTCCTAAAGTATCAATATTTAAAGGGTATAATTTAATTTTTTCAGTGATTTTAGTAATAATATTGTTAGGTATCTTTTTATTTACTTATTCTTATAATAGATTGAAGGTTTCTTTTAATCTTGCAGATGTCTATCTTTATAGAGAGAAGGCAACATATATTCCAGCTTGGATTGCTTGGCTGAAGGCATCTTTTGGAGCAGTTTTCCTACCTTTATTAGCTTCTGTATACATCGAAAAGAAAAAAATCTTCCAGTTTGCTATTATTACATATATTGAAATACTTTTATTTTCTATTGGAATGGATAAATCATTTTTGTTTAATTATTTTATTGGTTTATCCATAAGTATAATAAATTTTAAGCGAATAAGTGCTAGAATGATAATTCCATTAATTATATTTATAGGTAATTTAATTGCTTTGCTAGAATATTTTGTATTTGGTACATGGGCATTCTTTATGCTTTTAATACGAAGAATTTTCTATCTTCCAACTTGGCTCAATTATTTATATATAGAGTATTTTGTACATAATGATAACCTTCTTTTTACTCAGGGAATATTTATATTAAGTTCTCTATTACCAGATATTATCAATGCTCCTTTTATTTCTTCAATCAGTAATTATTACTTTAAAGGAAAAATAACAAATCCTAATACCGGAATGCTCGCTTTTGATTTTATGCAAATTAATTTTGGTAGTGCGATTTCTTTACCATTTCTTTTTTTATTAATTCTAATGAACTTAGAGAATTTATTTAAAAAAATGAGTCTGAGAATAAAATATATAGCAGGACTTATTTTTGCTATGTTATTAACAAATGTTTCTATATTGAGTAGACATTTTTGCTTAGCTGTTGGTATAGCTTTTTTATTGTTATATCTGTTATCAAAAACAAAATTAGCGAGGGAATCAAATGATTAGTGTAGCAATTGCTACTTATAATGGTGAAAAATATATTCTCGCGCAAATAAATTCTATTCTAGAACAAACTATTTCAGACTTTGAGATTGTAGTATGTGATGATAATTCTAGTGATTCTACATTAGAAATTCTAAGTTCACTGTGTTCTAAGGATAAAAGAATTAAATTATTTAAGAATAAAGAAAACTTAGGATTTAAGAAAAATTTTGAGAAAATAATTAATTTATGTACTGGTGATTATGTTGCTTTTTGTGATCAAGATGATATTTGGTTACCAAATCATCTTGAGTTTTTGATGTCAATTATCGGTGAAAATGATTTAGCCGGTGCAAATTCCATGTTAATAGATAGTGATGGTAATAGTTTGGGTATTACATTATTAGACACAAAAAAGCAAGAAAGATTACCTAAGACTAGTGATGAATATATACGAACTATTTGTTATTCAAATATATTTCAGGGAACTGCTTCTCTTTTTAGGAGAAGTTTTTTAATAAACAATATGCCGATTCCGAATAATATTATCTATCATGATTGGTGGTTTGCAATAAATTCGGCTTTAAGTAATTCAATTATTTATGATAGAAATGTAATATTGTTATATAGACAGCACAATAATAATGTAACAGAAAATCGAAAGTTTAATGCTGCTAGAAAGATATTGGTATGTTTATTTAATAAGAAACATAAGAGCTTAGTAAAATCTCATTTGTTATCTCAGAAAAATATGTTGTTTAATATTAAGACTAAGACAAATAATATCTATGTTGACGAAGCATATAACTATTATACAAACCTATTAAGAAAAAATAGATTAAAGAATATTGGGGTATTTTTTCGTAATTACAATTATATGTATTGTACAAATAAAAGAGGAATACTATTTATTATGAGATTATTTCAAATGCTTTTTATTGGATAGGTGAAATGAAAAAAATTCTAATAATTGCTATAAATTATAATTCGTATGATAAATTGGATTCTTATCTCGAGTCTATTGTTAATTCAATTAAACAATGTTCAATTGAATCTATGTGTAATGTGCAAATAGTAGATAATTCTACCCCTCATAAGAATTTTGATTATTACAAATATTCGATTAATAATAAATTGAGTATAAATTTTGAACAAAGTGAAAATTTAGGTTATTTTGGATCGGCATTAAAACAATACAATCAATTTTCTCATTTTGTATATGATTATGTTTGTATATCAAATGTTGATTTGGTTGTTAAGCACGATTTTTTCGATAAACTTTGTTCCTTGACAATAGAAGATAATGTGGCTTGGATTGCTCCTTCAATTTATTCTAACTATGAAGATAGAGACAAAAATCCACAGAGAATATTTCGTTGCAGTAAAAATAAATTGAAATTATTGTATTTATTATATACTTTCCCAATGATGGAAGTTTTCTACTCAAAGTTTTTGTATCCTAAATTGAATAAGAATAAAAATACTGAAAATGTTTATAAACAAATATATTGTGGACATGGTTCCTTTATTATTTTAACAAAAGAATTTATAAAAAAAAATCCTGAAATGCATTTTCCATGTTTTTTATTTGGTGAAGAATTATTCTTAGGGGAAATCATACGGAATGAGGGGCTAAAAGTTATATATGAGTCATCATTAAAAATATTCGATGATGAACATGTTTCGACAAGTAAGTTGCCTTCAAGAAATTATTATAAATATAATAGAACATCAATCTCTTGGATTTTGCGTACTTTCTATAAATAAGAATATTAAAAAAATACTATGATTCTTGCCTTGATAATGTGCAAGTAATAGTTTATACACATGATTTACTCAAAGGGGGTAAAATATGTTTTCAGAAGGTTTAGTTTCAATTGTTACACCAAACTACAATTGCGTACGATTCATTGCCCAAACAATTGAATCGGTTCTAGCTCAGACTTATACAAATTGGGAAATGCTTATTGTCGATGACTGTTCAAAAGACGGAAGTTACGAAATCGCACTTGAGTATTCAGCCAAGAATACTCGTATAAAAGTATTGCGTAATGAAAAAAATAGCGGTGCTGCAATTTCTAGAAATAAAGCTATCGAACTAGCTCAGGGAGAATTTATTGCATTTCTTGATTCAGATGATTTATGGATGCCAGAAAAACTTGAAAAACAAATTTCGTTTATGCGGGATAACAACTGTGATTTTTCCTTCTGCGAATATGAACATATTGATGAAGAGAATAAATCTCTTCTAAAAGTTGCAAAGGTAATAAAAAAATTAACATACTCAAAGATGATGTTTCATTGTTTTCCTGGCTGTCTTACAGTTATGTATAATCAAGATGTTGTAGGAAAAGAATATGCAAAGGATATAAAAAAGAATAATGATAATGCTCTTTTTTATCCTGTTTTAAAAAAATGCAAAAATGCAATGGGATTAAATGAATGTTTAGCACTATATCGTATAAGAAAAGGAAGTATATCTCGAAATAAATTTAAAATGATAAAGCCATATATTACTGTTCTTCATGATTTTGAGGGGCATAATATTCTGGTTTCATAT
>Ga0256407_10006802_pt1 | contig 17505 bp, 13 predicted proteins | sample RumenRJG_04DNA_FD_193489 | JGI IMG/M metagenome (GOLD analysis project Ga0256407, IMG submission 193489) | Bovine rumen microbial communities from Lethbridge, Alberta, Canada - RJG_04 | ecosystem: Host-associated > Mammals > Digestive system > Stomach > Rumen | place: Canada: Alberta...
ACGATGGCATCGAAAATGATTTGCCGGTGGGCATCCACGTCCTGCACCTCTTTCAGCGTGATGTTCTTCAAGAATTGCGATACAGGGAAGATGGCTCGAGCGCAGAGCCAGCGACTGATGTGATTGCGTGAGGTGTGATAGAGCAACGAGTCGCTGGGGATGGAGAAAATATTGTCCTGCAACTCTTTCAGGTTGCGGATGCGCTTCACCTCAGCCTTTGTGTGAGGGTCTCGGAAGATGAAGTCGCCAAAACCAAAATGCTCTTCCAGCTCCTCGCGCAGGTCGATGAGCATCTTCTTCGAGTTCTTGTCGATAAACTTATACCCCTCGTGCTCTGCCCGCATGCGGTTTTCGCTCTCGGAACTCTGCATGATGAGTGGGATGAACGGGTTGTCGCGATGGATAAACTCCAATAGTTGGAATCCAGCATCGGCCACGGTGTTGTTCCCAGCTTCAGTACCATCCTCACTCCTCGCTCCTCGCTCCTCGCTTCTCGAATGCTCAGCAAACATCGGGAAACGGCAGTCGCTAATCACGCCCAAAATATTGTCCCTATACCTATTATATATATACATTGCCTCTGCATGATTGCGAGCCAACACCACCTTAGGGCGGCCGCGCATACGGAGGGTGGCGCTGTGCGGGTTGAGGGCCTCTGTGGCAAAACGCTGGCTCTGAGCCAGGATATAGCTGTAGAGTGAAGGTAGGATGGAGGAGTAGAAGCGGATGCTGTCTTCCACCAAAAGAATCATCTGCACGCCCGCCTCCTCAATGTCGTGGTCGAGGTTCATGCGGTCTTCGATGAGCTTGATGATGGAAAGGATGAGGTTGGTATTGCCCAGCCAGCAGAACACATAGTCGAAGATGGATAAGTCTTCGTTCTCAATGCGGCGGGCAATGCCGTGAGAGAAGGGCGTGAGCACCACACAAGGAATCTCAGGAAATTTCGCCTTTATGGCATGAGCCACATTGAAAGCATCGTTGTCGGCCGTGCCGGGCATGCAGACCACCAGGTCGATGTTTGTGGTACGTAGCACCTCGGCTGCCTCTTCTGTAGTCGACACCTGCCTGAACAGGGGCGGGTAGCGCAGTCCCAAAGAAGTGTATTCGTTGAACACCTTCTCGTCCACCCGTCCGTCGTCTTCGAGCATGAAGGCGTCGTAGGGATTGGCTACGATTAAGACATTGTAGATGCGGTGCTGCATCAAGTTCACAAACGACACGTCCTTCAGCACCATTTTGCTCCATTGCTGAGCTATCTTGTTCTGTTCCATGCGTATTCGGTTTTGCTTTATGGGGGCAAAGTTACGAAAAGTCGAGCGCAAAACAAAAAGAATTCATTCTTTTTTTTGCCAAGACACAGTAACTTCGCGCCTGTATGGGCGCAGAGTTACGAAAAAACAAGTGGAATGCAAAAGGAAAGCACACGTTTTCTTTATTTATGTTCACGAGTCACCACTTCTTCAATTATTATTGATGAGCCGTTTCGTAAAAAAGGGGCGAAAGCTTTGGTCGTATGAGTTTCTTTTCGTAACTTTGCACCATGAGAATCATTAAATCTTTTATTTTAGTGTTTGCCCTGTTGTCGATGGGTGTTTCGGCAGAGGCAAAGAAGAAGGCTGCGCACATGATTGTTGCCTCGTATAACATCCGGTATGCCAACCATCAAGACTCCCTGCAGCGCGACGGCTGGGGGCAACGCTATCCTGTGATGGCGCGACTCATCCGCTCCAATGGTTTCGAGATTTTCGGCACTCAGGAAGGACTGAAGAAACAGCTTGACGAACTGAAGGCCGCTCTACCTGGATACGACTATATCGGCATCGGGCGTGACGACGGTCTGGAGGCTGGTGAGCATTCGGCGATTTTCTTCCGTACTGACCTCTTCCGACTCATCGACCACGGTGACTTCTGGCTCTCTGAGCATCCTGATCGTCCGGGCTTGGGATGGGATGCAGTGTGTCCGCGCATCTGTTCTTGGGGACATTTCCGCCATCTGCCCTCAGGACGAGAGTTTCTTTTCTTCAACCTCCACATGGATCATGTGGGCAAGGTGGCCCGCGTGGAAGCGGCAAAGTTAGTAATGCAGAAGACGCAGGAGCTGGGAAAGAATCTGCCTGCCATCCTGACGGGCGACTTTAATGTGGACCAGAACTCCCCAGTCTATGAGACACTTGCCTCATCGGGCGTGTTTTTCGACTCCTACGAGCGGGCTGCTTTCCGATATGCTGAGAATGGAACGTTCAACGCATGGAGCACCACCTCATTCTCAGAGTCGCGCATCGACCATGTGTTCCTGACCCGTCAGTTCCAGGTGGAGCGCTATGCCGTGCTCACCGACACCTACCGCGTGCCGGTTCCTGAGGATGCCGCCGACGTCGAGGGCGACAAGCCTTCTGAGATCAAACTGACGCGATATGAGTCGCACAATCCCAGCGACCATTTCCCCGTGCGCGTGGAGGTGGTGTTAAATAAATAAGGTATAAGAAGTGTAATAAACGAAAGGCAAAAGGAAAAAAAAGCAAAAAGTTACGAAAAAGATGCAGTTTTTTTCTCGAATGTTTGGCTGTTTCAAATAAAACACCTACTTTTGTGCCGCATGTTTGACACAATGTCAAAATACAAGGAATTACTAACTATCAAATAATTGTTTAACTCATTAAAAAACATACCATGAACGTAGAGAAAATCATGCAGGCTCTGGAGCAGAAGCATCCGGGCGAAGCAGAGTTCTTACAGGCAGTAAGAGAAGTGTTGAACTCAATCAAGGACGTTTACAACGAGCATCCCGAGTTTGAGAAGGCTAAGATTGTGGAGCGCATCGTAGAGCCGGAGCGCATCACTACTTTCCGTGTGCCTTGGGTGGACGACAAAGGCGAAGTGCAGGTGAACATCGGTTATCGCGTGCAGTTCAACAGCGCCATTGGCCCGTACAAAGGTGGTCTCCGCTTCCATCCGTCAGTGAACCTCTCCATCCTGAAGTTCCTCGGCTTCGAGCAGACATTCAAGAATGCCCTCACAACGCTGCCGATGGGTGGTGGTAAGGGTGGTTCTGACTTCGCTCCCCGTGGTAAGAGCGACGCTGAAATCATGCGTTTCTGCCAGGCCTTTATGACTGAACTGTACAAGGTGATTGGTCCGGATATGGACGTTCCCGCTGGTGACATCGGCGTAGGCGGCCGCGAGATTGGCTACCTCTTCGGAATGTACAAGCGTCTGACCAGCCAGTTCCACGGTGCTACTCTGACCGGTAAGGGTCTGGAGTGGGGTGGATCAATCCTCCGTCCCGAGGCAACTGGTTTCGGTGCTCTCTATTTCGTTGACCACATGCTGAAGAGCCATGGTCTCGACATCAAGGGTAAGACCGTCGCTATCTCTGGTTTCGGCAACGTGGCTTGGGGTGCTGCCAAGAAGGCTACCGAGCTGGGTGCTAAGGTTATCACCATCTCTGGTCCGGACGGCTACATCCTCGACGAGGCTGGTCTGAACGAAGAGAAGATCGCTTACATGCTCGAGCTCCGCTCCAGCGGTAACGACATCGCTGCTCCTTATGCAGAGAAGTTCGCCGGTTCGAAGTTCTTCGCAGGCAAGAAGCCTTGGGAAGCAAAGGCCGACATCTATCTCCCCTGCGCCACTCAGAACGAGCTCAATGGCAACGACGCTGACGCTATCCTGGCTAACAAGCCTATCTGCGTAGCAGAGGTTTCGAACATGGGTTGCACAGCCGAGGCTGTCGACAAGTTCATCGAGGCTAAGCAGCTCTTCGCTCCTGGCAAGGCTGTGAATGCTGGTGGTGTGGCTACCTCTGGTCTGGAAATGACTCAGAACAGCATCCGTCTGGCTTGGACTGCTGAGGAAGTTGACCAGAAGCTGCATCAGATTATGGCCGGCATTCACGAGCAGTGCGTGAAGTACGGTCAGGAAGATGGCTACACCAACTACGTGAAGGGCGCCAACATCGCCGGCTTCATGAAGGTGGCTAACGCCATGCTGGCTCAGGGTATCGTATAACACATGATTCGACAACGGTTTATCGTTTTAATAACCGCACTTTTAAGCCTTACCGCTCTCCACGCTCAGGAGAGGGGTAAGGCTTCTTACTATTCTAACAGCCTGCATGGCAGGCGTATGTCAAGCGGCGTGAAGTACCATCGCGACAGCATGTTCTGTGCTCACAAACGCTACGAGCTGGGACAGCTGCTGCAGGTGACGAACGTCAGCAACGGCAAGAGTGTCATCGTCAAGGTGGCCGATCGCGGTCCGCATGCCCGCGGGCGTATCATCGACCTGTCGTATGCTGCAGCAAAGGCCATCGGCATCATCTCGGCCGGTGTGGCTATGGTAGAGGTACGTCCAGTAAAGAACAACATCGTCGTACCGTTTAAAGACGACTCGAAGCAGGAGCTGCCGGAGCTCGACTTCGAGATTTCTTCCGACTTGTCACCCGCCGACTACGAACCGTCGTGGAAACGCTCTACGGAAGACAATCCCATCGTTCCGGATATCAGCAAGACAAAAGAAAAGGCGGCACACGTTGCCGTGCCCGCCGATATCCGTTCTACTTCCTCGAAGAAAGCCAGTACGCGCCACTAATCATTCCCGTCAGCCTTTTTTATTTTTGCGTGGCAATGTTCAGCTCTTTCACTTCGCTCTGACGGTCGTTGCCGTAGAGGGTGGACAGCTGGAAGAGCAGTTCGCCGGCCTTCAGGCGTTTCGTAGCCATGACCGAAGCGGTGTACTTGATGCCTGAACCCGGAGCGATGCTCTCCACCTCGATGCCCGGCGACACCATCACATAGCGGTTGCCTGTTGTCTCGACGACCATCGGACGCACGTCGCGTATGTTGTGGCGCGAGCGGTTGCGTATCTCGAAGGTGATCTTCGCAGTCTCGCCAGCCTGCAGGATACCATCGCCGTTGTTGTCGATGAAGCGGATATTCGAGATCTGCAGCGCATCGCGGTTGGCATTCATGTCCGCCAGGTCGTTGACACGAATGGTCGTCTCGTCGTTGCTACGTGCCTTGAGCTCATCCATACGAATGCTCTCGCCTACGACAGGCTGCTCACTACCAGCATCCAAACGTGTTGCAGGGGTCTCCATGCCTTCCAGCGTGATACGATCGTCGCCGCTGTTCTGCGGGTCGAAATAGCCACCATCATTGCTTGAGCTATTCTCGTACCTCGTACCTCGCACCTCATGCCCCCGATTGTCAGTTTCGTAGCGTGCGCGCTCCTTCTGTTCGATGCGCTCATGGTAGCGGTCGAGCTTCTCCTTTGTGGCTTTCTCCTTGGCATTGCCGATGGCACCGCCGACAACAGCACCGCCGGCCATACCGATGATGGTACCCCAGTCGCTACCCCGCGGACCGTCGCTAATGCCACCGATGGCCGAACCGAGGATAGAGCCGAACCATGCGCCGTTATAGGCGCCCGACTCTGTCGTGCCGCAGCTATTCAACATCACAGCGCCGCACATCATTGCTATCATTACTTTCTTCATATTTGCTTGTTTTGAGATTGACTTGTTCTGATTTTGGTGCAAAGATACGGAAAAAGATTCACACGGCCATAGTTTTTTCCCTAAATTGTGTTAGGGATTTTCCTACAAAAAAGGTTGACACGCTTGCCACTGACGACAAGCGTTGCCAACCTATATGGATGTAAAAAGGGATAACGTCGAGCCTGAGGATTAGAGTTCCTCAGCAGTACGGAGCTTCTGAACGTAGATGGCATGCTCCATCTTGAGACGCTTCAGCACCGACGGTTTGTCGAACTGCTGACGACGGCGCAGCTCTTTGACGACGCCAGTCTTCTCATACTTTCTCTTGAATTTCTTCAATGCTCTCTCGATGTTCTCGCCATCTTTTACGGGTACGATAATCATTTTTTTGCTTTCAATTTTATGTGTTAAACTTCTTATTAATTGTCATTTACGATGCGCTGATACGAAACGCGGGTGCAAAATTACATCTTTTTTATGAAACAGACAAGTTTTTTGCAAATTATTTGCCAATTTCTTTTAATTTATTGATTCAGAAAGGCTTTGTAGCTTCTCGCAGCCATGTCTTTTCCTCATCGTTAAGGTGTGGCGACAGACGGTCGAAGACCAGCTGGTGATAGTCGTTGAGCCACTGCACTTCGTCGGCGGTGAGCATGTCGCAGACAATGGGACGCGTGTCTATGGGACAGAGCGTGAGCGGCTCGAACTGGAGGAACTCGCCAAACTCAGTGGTACGGTATGGACGGATGAGCAGTGTGTTCTCGATGCGCACGCCAAAGCGCCCTTCGAGATAGATGCCCGGTTCGTCGGTCACCGTCATGCCAGCCTTCAAGGGCGCAGGGCGGTATTCCATGCGTATCTGGTGCGGACCTTCATGCACATTGAGGTAAGCCCCTACCCCATGGCCTGTGCCATGCAAGTAGTTCATGCCCTCGCGCCACATGGCCGAACGGGCAACGGCATCGAGCTGGGTGCCGGAAGCATTGGCAGGGAACTTCAGGTTCTGCAGTTGTAGATGGCCCTTCAGCACAAGGGTATAGACACGTCGCTGCTCGTCGGTGAGCGGTCCGAGGGCGATGGTGCGCGTGATGTCGGTCGTTCCGTCCTGATATTGTGCACCACTGTCGAGCAACAGCAAACCCTCAGCTTTCAGCGGAATGTCCGTCTCGGGCGTTGGCTCGTAGTGGACGATGGCCCCATGCTCCTGATAGGCAGAGATGGTGTCGAAGGAGATATCCTTGAACAGCGGTTGCTCACGTCTAAGGGTCTCGAGTTTCTGGGCTACGGTAAGCTCTGACAGCGGGCAGGGCGGAACCATGCCACACGGGGCAATAGCGCCCTCGAGCCAGCGGAGGAAACGAACCATCGCGATGCCATCCTTCAGCATGGCGCGACGGAAACCATCGATTTCTGCCTCGTTCTTCACAGCCTTCATCATCTTTACGGGCGACTGACTGCGAACGACGTCGCGAGTGACGGTCTTAAACAGCGTGTAGTTTACCTCAGCAGGGTCCATCAGGATATTATATTCGAAATAGTCCTTCAGTCCACGACGGATGTTCTCATAGTCATCGATGTCGACACCTTCGTCCATGAGATAGGCTTTCACGGCAGCCGAGAGCTTCACCTTATTAATATATAAGGTAACCTTCGACGAGCTGATGAGCAGATAGCTGACGAAGACAGGATTGCAATGCACGTCGCTGCCACGCAGGTTGAGCGTCCAGGCGATGTCGTCGAGGGCAGTAATGAGCATGCCATCTGCATGCTGCTGTCGCAGGGCCTTGCGAATGCGCGCTATTTTCTCGTGGCATGGTTCGCCTGCCAGTTCCAATGGCTGTATGCTAACGGGATTCTGCGGGATGGCAGGCCGACCGCTCCAGATCTGCTGCAGCGGGTCGAGATTGGTGCGGAGGGTCAGTCCGCCCTGCGCACGGAGGTCGGCAATGAGGCTCTCCACTTCAGCGGTAGCGCATACCATGCCGTCGATGCCCACCTCTGTGGTGGGTGCGTTTTTCAGTTCCTGGCCAAGCCACTCGGCAATAGAGGGCGTGCCGGCAATGCGTTCCTTCATCAGCTGAAAGCCTGTGCCAGCCAACTGTTCGGCGGCAGCGATGAAGTAGCGAGAGTCGGTCCAGAGCGCCGCCTTGTCGAGTGTGACCACGGCAGTACCAGCCGAACCGTCGAAGCCGCTGATCCATTCGCGGCCTTTCCAGTGGTCGGGTACATACTCACCGCTGTGCGGGTCGGTACTGGGGAAGATAAAAGCACTCAGGTGTTCGCGGCGCATGAGGTCGCGGAGGTCATTAAGACGTTGGGGAATTTGTGGGTTCATGGGGGATGGATTAAAGATGGGGGGCAACGGTGAACTGCCGTTTATATGACCAAGTGAAGGGGGCGGCAGAATAGCCGTTTACAGGACTTTAGAAACCGTAGATTTCTTTTAGCTTGTCGCCAAGTTTGGAGCCGCGGAGGTCGCGGGCGATGACCGTTCCTTCCGGATCGATGAGAAGACTCGAGGGGATGGAGTTGATGTTGTAGACTTCAGCAGCCTCTGACTGCCAGCCTTGCAGGTCGGAGAGGTGTATCCAGTAGAGCCCTTTGTCGCGCACAGCCTTCTTCCAAGCCTCTGCTTTCTGGTCGAACGAGAGGCCCACAATCTGGAAACCCTTCGCGTGATACTTCTCGTAGTTGGCCTTCACATTGGGCATCTCTGCCATGCAGGGACCGCACCACGAAGCCCAGAAGTCGACAAGCACATAGTTGCCACGGCCGCAGTAGTCGCTCAAGCGGTGCATGCGTCCGTCCATGTCGGGCTCTTCAAGGTCGATGAAGCGCTGACCGACAAGATGCTGCAACTTCTCGTCGAGCATGATGCGCTCTATGGTCTCGCGGCCCATCGGGTAGTTGTAATATGGTCTTTCGGGCGATAGCAGTTGGGCTTTGATCTCTTCATTGCCCATAGCATTGCAGAGATTCACCAATTCGTCGAGGTAGACCACAGGAATGAGATTGTCCTTCTCGCCAATAATGGCGGCATAGGTGGCCATCTCGTCGAGCCCTTGCGCCTGCATCCGCTTCATGAGGTCCACGACCTGTTGCTCGCAACCGTCAAGGGGATTGCCGTCGTTGTCGGTCAGCTGAAGCAACTCCTCGCCCAAGGCATCCTGCACACCACTGATGGAGTCGAGCCGACGGTCGTAGTCGTTGAGGCGGTTGTTCACCTCCGAACTGCGAAGAATGCCGGTGATGAGGTCGGCCTGTACGGGCTGTCCATCGTTGAAGAAGATGCTCACGGTGTTACCATCGTCCACGCCCAATCCGATGAGGGCATTGGCAGCGGCTTGTCCGTAAAGGGCAAATCGTCCATTGCTGACTGCCACGCTGTCGAGCAGCTGGAAATGGTCGGAGAGGTCGTAGACATACACTGTTGCCGCGTCGTCGGGACAAATGCCCGCCACGCTGTACTTCACCTGCGCCTGCGAACTGAAAGCTGTTGCAAGCATGGCCATCGTCAACAGAAGATACTTCATATAGCAGTATTTTTTATTTTGCAGCAAAGTTAAGCAATAAATAGACAACTGCCAAATAATTCCGCCACTATTTTGCAAAAAACAACATCAATGGCCGAAATGGCCGCTGATGCCCACGCGGAAGACGCCCTCTGAACCTGCACCAATCTCGACGAACGAACGCAGATGACCACGCCCAAACTCCATTCCGCCACTCAGCTGACCGGCCCATTGCCATCGGCTTCGCTCAAACTGTCTGTGCGAGCTGTCGTCACCATCATAGTACACCGTGACTCTTTGCATGCCAAGACCGCCTTTGGCGTAGACTGTCATGTTTGGGAAAGTATAGATGGAAAACTTTGCTGCCGGCATCATGTACAGCGAGGAGCTGAAGATAGAACCGGGGTATCTGAAAACAGGATGTCCCCCTGGTGCATCTTTCGGCAGGAAGAAGTCCTGCCGCTCTTCGCTCATGCCCGCCAGCAAGCCTATTGCCCAGCGACGGTTCAGATGGTAATAATAATGGCCGCCCAGCGAATAGCCTCCCAGATAGAAGCACATGTGGTCGTACTCCATGTGATATTCGGTCATCATTTTCGTTTCCAAATCGTCATAATACGTGTTGTTCCAAATGCGGCTGCCGAAACCAAATGCTCCACCTACCTCATGGCGATAGAATGCAGGGTACTTGATGGTGTTCACCATTTGATCTACCTGTTCCTGCATCGAAACGCGCTCTACACGGTCGCCAGCCACCTTGGGTGTAGACGTTGTGAAATAAGCCAATTGTTTGGGTTCATGAGAGCTGCCTGTGGCAAGGTCAACCAGGATGCCCAGACCATCGTGTAAAAGGTTGACGAAAATCATCGGATTGAGCTTACTTTCCGGAACAATGGCCGAATGGCTGTAGCGCGAAGAACTGACAAAGACGGAATCGCGAAGATGCCGGCGGTCTACCTGCACCACACAAGGCAGGGCGACACTATCATACGCAGCGACATTGGTGCGGATGCTGACCCGCTGGGGGACATCGCTATAGACTACCACATCGGCACGACGGCCGGAAAACAAGGTGGCACACGACGAGAGAAGGGTCGTCGCCCCCAAGCACAGCAACAATAGACGTATGTTCTTCATGATTTTAAAATGTAGGAGTTAGGAGCGTGCCGACTACCGGCAACTCCTAACTCCTAACGATTAACACCTAACTATTAGAGATTCGGGTTGATCTTGTTCCACTCAGCGATGGGCGGCACGATGTTGAGTGTCACCAGCTCGTCGCGCATCTTGCAGAGGTGCTCGTAAGAAGCATCGAGCTTGGCATTCTCCTCGGGCAGACCCTGCGGCACTTCATAGTGCGCACCGTTCTGATCGAGCGTGGTCTTCATGGCCATCATGATGTGGTTGTACTTATCGGTCGACACATAGGTACCCACGGGGAAGCGGAAAGGCTCACCGCCCATAGCCGAACGGATCATCTCGACAGAGAGATAAGCGGGGCTCTGGAACGACGAGCGGCCACGCAGCTTGATGATGGCGGCACCACCCTGAGTGACGTCCTTCTTCATCTGCTCCCACTCCTCGGCGGGGAATTCAGCAGTACCGATGATGTCGGTCAGCTTGCGACCAGCGATGGTCACGTGGCTGCCGAATACGGCCATCTGCTCGCCATGTCCGCCGTATGTGGCGCAACCGTCGATCTCGCTCTGCATCACACCGAACTTCTTGGCCAGGGCCGACTGCAGACGGGTGGTATCCAAACCAGCCAATGTGGTCACCTGGCAGGGCTTCAGTCCGCTGTAGAGCAGCGTCACCAGACCGGTGAGGTCGGCGGGGTTGAAGATGATGACGACGTGCTTCACGTCGGGACAGAACTTCTTGATGTTCTGACCGAGCTCCTCAGCTATCTTGCAGTTGCCAGCCAACAGATCCTCACGGGTCATACCCTCCTTACGGGGAGCACCACCAGAAGAGATGATGTACTTGGCACCACGGAAAGCTTCCTCTGCATTGGTGGTGGCGGTGATTTTCACGCTGTCGAAACCACTCTGGCGCATTTCTTCGGCTACGCCTTCGGGTGAGAATACGTCGTAGAGACAGATGTCGTTGGTCAGACCCATCATCAAAGCGGTCTGTGCCATGTTTGATCCGATCATGCCGGCTGCGCCGACGATGACCAGTTTGTCGTTAGTTAAAAATGCCATTTCTTATCTGTTTTTAAAACATTAATTAAATTCACGTTGCAAAGGTAATGATTTTAGTGGAAACAACCACACAACTGAGTGAAAAATAAAGATAAAAACGTTCAACAAATAAAAAATGCTTGGTTGTTCGCCTTTTTATTCGTAACTTTGCCCCCGAAATACTCATTCAAGGATAAAAATAATGGCACTGATAAAAGAAGTAAATGGACTCAAGCCCAAATGGGGCAAGAACTGCTATTTTAGTGAGAACGCTACGATTGTGGGCGAAGTGGAAATGGGCGACGAATGCTCGGTATGGTTTAATGCCGTGGTTCGTGGCGACGTGATGTGGATACATATCGGCGACCGCACCAACGTGCAAGACGGAGCCGTGCTGCACACCACTTTCAAGACTGGCCCGCTGACCATCGGCAGCGATGTGACCATCGGCCACAACGCCACCATCCATGCCTGCGTCATCCACGACGGAGCCCTCATCGGCATGGGAGCCACGCTGCTCGACCACTGTGAGATAGGCGAAGGCGCCATCGTGGCCGCAGGAGCGCTTGTCGTAGGCGGCACGAAGATCGGTCCCCACGAGATTTGGGGAGGCGTGCCCGCTAAATTCATCAAGAAGACACGTCCCGGACAGACGGACAATGCAGCCCACTACGTGGCCTACATGGACTGGTACCGCGACCGCGAAGACTAGCGAAAACGCTCCACCGACACAAGACTGACTACAAACACAACTGAATATGACAAACAAATCAATCATCATCGCCATCCTGCTATTGATGGCGGGACAAATGGTTTACTCGCAGCAGGCCGACAACTATCGAGGTCGGTTGCGCAACCGATTCGTGAAGGTTGACAACACCAACCTCCCTATCGTCTTTATAGACGTCGAGGGGCAGATGATTCTGCGCGACACTTACATCCTCGCCAAGATGAAGATCATCGACAACGGCGAAGGGCAGCTCAACCACGGCGACACCATCGCCTATCCTGACCAGCATATCGACTATCAGGGATGGATTGCCTTGAAATACCGCGGCAACTCGTCGTTCGACAGTTCCGACAAGAAACCCTATGCCTTCCGCACACTCAAGGAAGCCGTGCTTCCAGACGACGGAGGCGACAAGAAGAAAGTGGAGATTCTGGGCATGGGCAAGGACAACAAATGGGCCTTCATCGCTCCTTGGTGCGACGAGGTGATGTTCCGCGACATCCTTTCCTTCGACCTGGCGCGCCCGTGGTTCGACTATGTGCCGCACGGTCGCCTCTGTGAGCTCTTCCTCGACGGCACTTATTATGGCGTCTATGCCCTCTGCGAACGTGTTTCCCAGGGTAAGCAGCGTCTCAACCTCGAAGACCCAGGCACGCGCGACGGCGACCTCACGGGCGACTACCTCGTAGAGATAGACCGCGACGACGAGCCGAACTACGTATCGAAACACCACCCATGGGCCGATATGGAGGGGTACGACGAGCTCTACTGGTACGACATCCACTACCAATATAAGTTTCCCGACGACGAGGACTGGGCCGCCCTACCCGCAGGAACACGGCACGCACTGCAGCAGGAAATTGACAATATGGAAGATTCCTTCCTTGCTGACGACTGGCAGGATCCCGAGGGCGGCTATCGCAACTACATCGACGAAACTTCGTTCATCGACTACCTCCTCTCCACTGAGGTTGCAATGAACATCGACGGCTATCGGTTGTCCACCAACTTCTATAAATATAGTAACACACGTGCTGAGGAGACAGGCATCGACCCACGATGGAAAATGTCGCTCTGGGACTTCAACATCGCGTGGGGCAACGCCAACTACTACCACGGACAGGAAACCGACAAGTGGCACTATGCCATGAACCTGCGCGACTCCTACGACGGACTGCAGGTGCCTTTCTACTGGCACCGCATGGTCTCCGATACCCTTTTCATGCAGCACGTCAAGGAGCGTTGGCAGCAATACCGGCAAGAAAACTATTCCGACGAACGTCTTTTCGCCACCGTCGACTCTTTGGCCTCCCTCCTCACCAACGGTGGGGCTGCCGACCGCAACGAGCGCGCATGGGGCATGTACAGCCGCTCAAGCATTTGGCCGCTTCCCTTCTATGCCAAGTCGTACGACGAAGCTCTTGATTACCTCAAGACTTGGATTGTGCAACGTCTGGCCTTTATGGACAAGAACCTCCGACTGCCACGCGTGATAGAGACGATGCCCATCATGATAGCCAACGGGTGGAATGCTGACATCGTGGCAGAGAAACGCCCCGCCAACACCTCCACATCGACCACCATCGACGGCTCTGACCGAGCTTTCTACGCAGAATCGGTGCGACAAGACGGTGGACTGCCCGACAACGGACGCATTGTATCGGCCAATGAGAACGTGCAGTACATCCTGGACGACTATGCCGCCAACCAGTCATTGACCATGAAATCGCCGGGGATGAGTGGCACGCTTACCTTCTACAATCCCGTGGAAACCAGCGAACTCTTCGTGCTCGGCACCAGCGGCAACGGTGAGGCCAGCGTAGCCGTCACCCTCAACTATGCCGATGGTGAAGAGGTTTCCTTAGGCAAATATTCCATCCGCGACTGGTCGGTACGCAATCCGCAGGGCGACGAAGCAGTCACAAAATTGGGCAACATCACACGAAACAGCGATGCCCTGAGCAGCGACAACCACTACTGCCTCTTCGACTTCTCCGTTCCCGTAGAAAAGAACCGCCCGCTTGCCTCCGTCACCTTTACCTCCACGAACTACGCCTACGCCTCGATCCTTGCACTGTCGGCGCTCTATGAGCCTGTGGTGATACCCACCGACATCGCGAACAGTGGCTTTGCTGACCACAACACAAAGGCCATCGAAGGCATGTATACCCTCGACGGCCAGCGTATTGTCCAAAAGCAACAGGCGAAAGGCGTGCTCATCATCCGCTACACGGACGGCACTTCGCGAAAAGTCGTCGTCAGATAGCTTGCGCAATCACCTATTTGAAACTATTGGGATAGTATTTCTTGACGAACGAAATCATGTCGTACACACCGCCCTTCGTGAGCGGCGTGCCACCGAACTTGCTCGGTTCGTCGGTTAGTTTCAGTTCGAAACGCTCACCATTCCAAGTCTGCGTAGCCAGCAGGCGATAAAGATTCTCGGCATCCACCATCTGAACGCTCTTGCCTAAGCGTGGCAGGACGGCACGACAATCGATCTCAGAAGGAATGCCTTGGTAAAGTGTGATGAGCGGATTCGGCGTCAGTACACGTGTTGCGGGATCATAATCGTAGAAGTTCACTCCCAGTGCATCGGTACAAAACAGATGGTTGATGGCGAAGAGACTGTGGCCGTTCTTCATGCGCCAATAGCAGCACTCAATGGCACGGTAGTCGCCTTCCAGGTGGTTCTCAGCCGAATAGCCTGCCAGGATATAGCCGTTGGGGACGTCGACCTCCAGCACATCCAGTTCGCTGTTGGCTGGGAAACGCACAGCGGCGCCCGTCTGCTGCATGAGTGGTGAGCGCGAGATGTCGGCCAAAGCGATGAAGAAATCGCGAATGGTGGGTTTCTTCACATCAGCCGGCAAGGTCAGGGGTTTCTCATTCCAATCCCAATCCGTGTACATCATCTCATTATCGTCTTCGCCTTCGCCACAAGTACAATCACCATCTTCAGATTCATGATTAAGGTCGCCCATCCACTGGTTCTCCCATACAATCCCTTCGTCAATCACCAAATCCATTTCGCCAAGACGACCTACGGGATGGTCGATGGTACAATTCACCATACGGATGGGGTTCCCACTGACGCTGAACAATTCACCATCGTTGTCGTGAATGTCGCATTTCGTGAACGTGACTTCCTCACAAAAACTGACGTTGATGAGCGAGAACTCACGGCAGTTGTAGAAGTTGCAATCAGTAAAAGAGAAATTCTTGCAATGCTCCAAGGTCATGATCTGGTAGCTGCAGTCGCGGATGATGGTATTCTTGCATTGCAGGCCATTCGACCTGTCAGCCCCAATGCCTTCCGTACCACAACCGTAGAGGTCGCAACCTTCAATAACAGTGTTTTGACATCCCCTGATGGCCACCACGCCACCCTGACAATAGCCTGAATCGGTATGTCCGAGTGTCAGGTTGCGCAGGGTGATATCCTTACAGTTGAAGAAACTCAGCACATAGGCATAACGAGGCTCCACGATGATGCCCGCCATGTCGCCCTCGCCTTCGATGGTGAGATTGCTCATACCTGCGATGTCGAGTTCCTTGCCGTCGAACTGGTCGGACCAACCCAATCGAGGTTTGTTGTATTCATCGTAGTGATCGTAGTAGATATCAAACTCACCGATGTTGTAGGCGGCCCTGATCTCCTCGTCTTCAATGGCAGGCGTTAGCTTCAAGACAGTATATCCCGGGATGACAATGCGCGTGTCGTTGCCAAGCGCCTTAATAAACTCCTCAGCCGTTGTCACGCGTTTCACCGTCTGTTTCTTCGCAGCATTGACACTCTGCAAGCCAAGAAGCAGTCCGATGATCATAAAAATCGATATTCTCTTCATACTCAGACTATCTATGAATGGTTACACTAATCGATAGGAACAATAAAGGGGCAGGCACACTTTGCCCTGCCCCTTATTCCGGTTTGTAAAAACTTCAGTTTAGAAGTCGTCGTCGCGCTGCTGCTTGCCCTTTGAATAGTAGCTCTTGTGGTTGTCGTACAAGAACCAGCCATTCTTATTGGTGCTGCGAAGCTTCACGTTGTGGGCATTCGGGCTCTCGAACGAAATATCACTCTTGCTGGTAGCATCGGGATTCGGGAACAACAGGATGCTGGCAATGGTGCAGTTCAGCTGAGCGGATTGACTGGTGGGCGAAACGGTGTCCCATGCCACGCGTACTTTATACGGGCCAGTCCAATAGTTATTGCCGTTGGGCTTGTACATGTTGCCAGGAGAAGCACCTGCGAAGTGCTGGAACAGGTTGTTGTGCAACCAGCCGCCACCAAGGTCCTTGCCACCATTGTCGGTGAACCAACCGATGCAGAGGTTCTGGAAGTCGGTATTCGAGATACCAATGGTGTTCAGCTGCGAGTAGTGAGTGCCATAGAGATAGTTCACCATGTCGCGGCAGTCCTGGCTACAGTTGAGCAGTGCCGGCCACACCAGATAGCCCACGGCAGCCATGAAGAGCGGGTTCTTGCAAGCCTCTACGCGGCTTCCGTCAGGATTCTCGATGAGCGTCTTCAGCTCGGCCACGTTGCGGGGCAGGCGGTCGAAGGTGAAGGTAGCACCCTTGTATTTCTTTCCGTCACCGACGAAGGTGAATTCCTTTGTCGTGGTGGAGTCCTTCAGCGTCACCTTCTGCACAGGCTGGCTGTAGGAAGATATTTTCTTGATTTTGTCGACGAGATACGGATAAGTGGCAGTGGCACCACCCTGTGCGGTACGTCCGTTCTCAATGTAGAACGATGAGTTCTCCGTCACGTTGGTTGTTGTGGTGCGGAACCATAAGCCATTGTCGGCCTGGAAATCCAGATACTGGTGTTCGGGATTGCAATAGGTGTAGTTGTCCTTCATCGTAGCGGCCACACTGGTGTTGGATCCAGTGTTGCCACCCACAATGGGAACAGTGAATTCCACACGATAGTACGTCTTCGCGGGGGTTGTTGAAGTTGCATGGTTCTGAGCCAAAGCTGTCATACCGACTGCGGCCATGACAACGGTAAATAATATCTTTTTCATAATGCTTTCTTGTTTTAATGGTTAATTGTCGATTGTAATGAATGATTACTTCTTGGTGAATTTGAGGGCTTTCTTACCCACCTTCACGACATAGATGCCTGCAGGCAGATCGGCCACGTTGACGTTGGTGCAACCACCTTCGACCTTTGCTCCACCCACCTGTGTTCCGTTGAGCGAATAGACAACAGCTGTCTTGGCATCACCACAACCCGACAGACTTAATTGAGTATACACGGGAGTGAGCAACTGCAACTGCTCGATGTCGCCCTGCTTCACAGGGTCGATGGCTGTTGCTCCGCTATTTGTCTGAGCATTCCATGCTGTCTTGCTGCGATAGAAGGTCACATAGCGCACATCAGTGAGGTTTGTCCCGGACTTTGCCAACACTTCAAACCTGCTGCCGTCCACATTGGCCAACATGCTGACATTGTTTACCTTCATGTTGTCGCCTTTGTCGGTCTGCAGCCATACGGGCAGCGACACGTCAATATAGACAGATCCGTCGGCACTGTTGCCCTGATAACCAGAAAGGTCAATGTGCGAAGTGTGT
>Ga0256407_10006804_pt1 | contig 17504 bp, 16 predicted proteins | sample RumenRJG_04DNA_FD_193489 | JGI IMG/M metagenome (GOLD analysis project Ga0256407, IMG submission 193489) | Bovine rumen microbial communities from Lethbridge, Alberta, Canada - RJG_04 | ecosystem: Host-associated > Mammals > Digestive system > Stomach > Rumen | place: Canada: Alberta...
TTATTCATGGTACCTCGATATAATGCTTGAAAAGCGCCTATTTGACTAGTATATTATAATTGGGTGTTTGTTTATATGATAGTAATAAAATAAAAAATGTGATCTACGTCCTACCATGATTTAAAACTACTGTTTTATTAAGTGTTGCATATTGAAATAATAATTTATATAATACTGTGCCTTTACTATTTTTGGTAGCAGGCATGATTATTTTTTCAAACTAGGGGAGTCAGTGACAACTTAAGGTTGTAGACGTTATTACCCGGATTAAAGGAAAGAAAATGGCTAAGAAAGTTCAAGCTTATATCAAGTTGCAAGTTAAAGCTGGTATGGCAAACCCAGCACCACCGGTTGGTCCTGCATTAGGTCAACATGGTGTTAACATTATGGAATTCTGTAAGGCATTCAATGCTAAAACTGACAAGTTAGAAAAGGGTGCACCGGTTCCAGTTGTTATTACAGTTTATAGTGATCGTTCATTCACCTTTGAAACAAAGACTCCTCCTGCATCATTCTTAATCAAGAAAGCTGCTGGAATTGAGCATGGTTCATCTAATGCCTTAACTACTAAGGTTGGTAAAATTACCCATTCTCAGTTATTAGAAATTGCTAAGACAAAAGATCCTGATATGACAGGTGCTGATGCCGAGGCAAATGCTCGTACTATCGCAGGTAGTGCACGTTCTATGGGTATTGAAGTAGTAGAGGGTTAATACAATGGCAAAGATTTCAAAGCGCATGAAGAAGATTAACGAATTAGTTGATCATGATAAGAATTATAGTGTACTGGAAGCATTTGATCTTTTAAAGAAAACTGCAAGTGCCAAGTTCAATGAAACCGTTGATGTTGCAATTAACTTAGGTATTGATGTTAAGAAGTCAGATCAGAATGTTCGTGGTGCTGTTGTATTGCCTAATGGTACAGGTAAGACTGTTAGAGTTGCAGTATTTACACAGGGTGCGAATGCTGAAGCTGCTAAGGCTGCAGGTGCAGAAAAGGTTGGTATGGAAGAATTGGCTGCTGAAATCAAAGCTGGTGCTATGGATTTCGATGTCGTTATTGCTTCTCCAGATGCAATGCGCGTTGTTGGTCAATTAGGTCAGATCTTAGGTCCAAGAGGCTTGATGCCAAATCCTAAGGTAGGAACTGTTACCCCTAATGTTGCTCAGGCAGTTAAAAATGCTAAAGCAGGTCAGGTACGCTATCGTAATGATAAGAGCGGTATTATCCATGCTGGTATCGGTAAAGTTGATTTTGATTCTAATAAATTAAAAGAAAACTTGGAAGCCATTGTTTCTGCAGTAAAGAAACAAAAACCGGCTACTTCAAAGGGTACTTATATCAAGAAGGTTTCTGTATCTACAACTATGGGTGCAGGTTTATCCGTTGATTTAAATACTATTGAAGAAAAAGTGACTGCTTAATAAAAGTATTATGAATGTCGCAAGGCATTCAAATTTGGTTGGGAGTTAAGTCTCCCGTCCAAGACCGTAGGGGAGAAATCTTAAAAAACCTACGTAGACGGTGCTAACACCAGCTGAAAGAATATCTTTCTTCTGGATTTTGTTACCGATTTTGGACCCTCTAAGGGCATATGTTAACTCTGGTTTATCCAGATTTTATTGGAGTTTGGCCAATGGCTTTAAATCTCGAAGACAAACAAGAAATTGTTAAAGAAGTGAGTGAAGCTGCCAAAGAAGCATTGTCTGCAGTTGTTGCTGACTCTCGTGGAGTTACTGCTGTTAAGATGGATGCTTTACGTAAACAAGGTCGTGAAGCAGGCGTTTATATGCGTGTGGTTCGTAACACTCTTTTAAGAAGAGTTGTTGAAGGAACTCAATTTGAATGCATTAAAGACGTTCTGACCGGCCCTTCAATCATTGCTTTTTCTAATGAAAATCCAGGTGCTGCTGCACGTATTTTCAAGGAATTCGCTAAGAAAGAAGAAAAGTTTACCATTAAGGGTGGTGCATTTGAAGGTGAGTTTATTTCCGCAGCTAACATTGATGTTTTAGCTTCATTACCAACATACGAAGAAGCAATTGCAAGATTGATGAGTGTGATGAAAGAAGCTGCTGCCGGCAAATTGGTTCGTGTTATCGACGCAGTTCGTGTACAGAAAGAAGAAACTCAGCCTGCTGCTTAAACTTATATTTTTTAATTTTTTGTTTTAATTTTTTATATATTAAGGTTGTCAAATCATGGCATTAACAAAAGAAGAAATCATTGAAGCAATCGCTTCTATGTCAGTTAAAGATGTTGTTGAATTAGTTTCTGCAATGGAAGAAAAATTTGGTGTTTCTGCAGCTGCTGCTGTAGTTGCTGGCCCTGCTGCTGGTGCTGCTGCTGCTGAAGAAGAAAAGACTGAATTCACAGTTGTTTTAGCAGAAATCGGTGCTAACAAGGTTGCAGTAATTAAGGCTGTACGTGGTGCTACAGGTTTAGGTCTTAAGGAAGCTAAAGATCTGGTTGAATCTGCTCCAGCAACAATCAAAGAAGATTTACCTAAGGAAGAAGCTGAAGCTCTCAAGAAGTCTCTTGAAGAAGTTGGCGCTAAGGTTGAACTTAAGTAATCTTTTCCCTTCTTTATATTGTCCGTTATTGTGTTAAATAATGGACCGGCTGGTGGATTTTTCTATTCGCCAGCCTTTTGCGCTATACTGAATATTGCTAACATTATACGCACGAGTGTTAGCAATATTCAGTTAAACCAGCATGATTAACTGGTTAAACTCATTAATCAGATATATATTTGTAGTTCATGTTGTTGAGATGGCTTTGCCCGTATAGTATCTTTCGAACTATCCGTTAACTTTAATAGTCGTCCCTTCGGGGACTTGGTCACGTATCTAACAGTTGAGGAACCCCATGGTTTACTCCTATACCGAAAAAAAACGTATTCGTAAAGACTTTGGTAAGCGTGAGCATTTGATGGACACGCCTTACCTTCTGTCAATTCAAGTAGATTCTTTCAAGCAATTTTTAGAATCTGGAGATAATTCTAATTGTGATTATGGTTTAGCTGCTGCTTTCCGTAGTATTTTCCCTATTGAAAGCGCTAACGGCTTGGCTAAATTAGATTATGTGAGTCATCGTCTTGATGAACCACCTTTTACTGTGGAAGAGTGTCAGATTAGAGAAAAAACTTTTGCTTCTCCTTTAAGAGTAACGCTTAGTTTATCTATAACCAACAAAGAAACTGGCAAAACAGAAGTAAAACAAAAAGAAGTGTACATGGGTGATATTCCGTGTATGACTGATAATGGTACTTTTATATTCAATGGTACGGAACGTGTTGTTGTTTCCCAGTTGCATCGTTCTCCAGGTGTATTCTTTGATTGTGATGACGGTAAGACTCATTCCGGTAAGAAGTTGTACAGTGCCCGCATAATTCCGATGCGTGGTTCCTGGTTAGATTTTGAATTTGATGTTAAAGATTTGGTTTATGTTCGTATTGACCGTCGTCGCAAGATGTACGCAACAGTACTGCTTCACGCTTTGGGCTATGACAATGAACAGATCCTTAATTTATTCTATGATACAGATACAATTGAGTTAAAAGACGGTAAAATCTTTACTCATGTGTCTCTAGATAATTTGCGTGGTGTATCCTTTGACTTTGATGTTGTTGTTAAAGGTGACGTTATTGTTAGAAAAGGTAAGCCAATTAATGACCGCGTTGGAAGAAAGCTGTTAAAGGCTTTGGAAGAGGATGGACGCGGCGATCTGATGGAAGTCCCTGTTGAGACAATCATTGATAAGGTTATCGCAAAGAACTATACAGATAAAAACGGTGAATTGATTGTTGCCGCTAATGAACTTGTAACACCTGATTTATTAGGAAAGTTATATTCTGCTGGTTTTACTCAGATTGATGTTCTTAAGACTAATGACGTCGATGCCGGTGCTTATATTTCCAATACTTTGAGAGCCGATCCTGCACAGTCATATGTGGAAGCTCTTTTCGAAATTAACCGCATGATGAGACCTGGTGAACCGCCAACACTTGAATCTTCCGAAAAATTATTTGGTGACATATTCTTTAAAGAAGATAAATATGATCTGTCTTCTGTTGGCCGTATGAAGTTCAACAGTCGTCTGACAGATCCTTCATATGATTTGGGTACTGCTGGCGTGTTAACCAAGAACGATATTGTTGCCGTTATGCGTCAGTTCATGAAGATCAGAAACGGTAAAGATAACGTTGATGATATCGATCATCTGGGTAATCGTCGTATACGTTCCGTTGGTGAAATGGCTGAAAATCAGTTCAGAATCGGTCTGGATCGTGTAAGACGCGCTGTAAGAGAAAGATTTAATTTAGGTGATTTGGAATCATTGGATCCTTCTGACTTGATTAATCCTAAACCGATTTCCGCAACCTTGAAGGAGTTTTTCGGTTCAAGTCAGTTGTCACAGTTTATGGATCAGAATAATCCTCTGTCTGAAATCACTCATAAGAGACGTATTTCTGCATTGGGTCCTGGCGGTTTGACCCGTGAACGTGCCGGTTTCGAAGTTCGAGACGTTCATCCTACCCACTATGGTCGTCTGTGTCCGATTGAAACACCAGAAGGTCCGAATATCGGTTTGATCAACTCCCTGGCTATTTTTGCTCGCTGCAATAACTATGGATTCCTTGAGACTCCGTACAGACGTGTTATCAACGGTGTTGTAACAGAAGAAGTTGATTATTTATCTGCTATTGATGAAGCAGGTCACGTAATTGCTCAGGCAAATGTTCAGGTTGATGAAAACACCCATCAGCTTGTTGGTGATTTGATTGCCTGCCGTAAAGACGGTGAAACATGCTACATGTCATCAGATGCAATTGATTACATGGATATTTCTCCGCAGCAGGTGGTGTCTGTTGCAGCTGCATTGATTCCGTTCCTGGAGCATGATGATGCTAACCGTGCTCTGATGGGTTCAAACATGCAACGTCAGGCTGTTCCTACATTGAGATCTGAAAAACCTCTGGTAGGTACTGGTATGGAACGAGCAGTTGCTGTTGACTCCGGTGTGACAATTGTTGCTAAACGCAGCGGTGTTGTAGATTTTGTTGATGCATCACGAATCGTTATCAAAGTTAATGAGGATGAACTGGTTGCCGGCGAAGCAGGTATCGATATATATAATTTAACCAAGTATAAGAGATCCAACCAGAATACTTGTATTAATCAGGTTCCTTGTGTTGATGTACATGAAAAGGTTAAGGCCGGAGACGTGCTTGCAGATGGTCCTTCGACTGATTTAGGTGAATTGGCGTTAGGTCAGAACCTAAGAATTGCGTTCATGCCTTGGAACGGTTACAACTATGAAGACTCTATTCTGGTTTCTGAGAAGGTTGCGCAGGATGATCGTCTGACTACAATTCATATTCAGGAACTGACATGTATTGCACGTGAAACAAAACTGGGTGTGGAAGAAATTACTGCTGATATTCCTAACGTAAGCGAATCCGCTTTATCCAAATTGGATAATTCAGGTATCGTTTATGTCGGCGCTGAAGTTCGCGGCGGTGATATTCTGGTTGGTAAGGTTACTCCTAAGGGTGAATCCTTGCTGAGTCCGGAGGAAAAACTGCTTCGTGCAATCTTTGGTGAAAAGGCGTCAGAAGTGAAGGATTCTTCTTTGAGAGTTCCTGGTTCGGTTTATGGTACTGTTGTTGATGTTCAGGTATTCACCAGAGACGGCGTTGAAAAGGATGAAAGAGCAAAACAAATTGAAGAAAGCCAGTTGAACCATGTTAAGAAGGATTTGGGACAAAAGAAAGATATCCTTGAAGCCGCGATTTACAATCGTGCAAGAAAACTGATTGTTTCTTCTGGTATTCCTCAGGCTGACGTTGACAAGATGTCGAATAAGGATTTATTGCTCCAGAACTTGTCTGATGATCAGAAACAGAGTGAATTGGAAAGTTTAGCTCAGGAACTTCAGAATGTTGAAGCTGATTATGAAAAACAGTATGAGGCTAAACGAATCAAGATTACTCAAGGTGATGAAATGCCACCTGCATTCCTCAAGATTGTTAAGGTTTACTTGGCCGTTAAGAGAAGAATTCAGCCTGGTGATAAGATGGCAGGTCGTCATGGTAATAAGGGTGTTATTTCTAAGATTTGTCCAATTGAGGATATGCCGTACGATGAAACAGGACGTCCTGTGGATTTAGTGCTGAATCCGCTTGGTGTGCCTTCTCGTATGAACATCGGTCAGGTGCTCGAAGTTCATCTTGGTATGGCTGCAAAGGGTATCGGTGACAAGATCGATAGAATGGTCCGCGAACAGCGTTCTTTGGCAGAACAGAGAGAATTTTTGCAGAAGGTCTATGATCTTGGTAATTGTCGCCAGAAGGTTAATATTGCCGAAATGTCTGATGAAGAAGTTAAGATTTTAGTTGGCAATTTAAGAGGCGGTTTACCTGTTGCAACTCCTGTATTCGATGGTGCGGAAGAAAAATCTATCAAGGAAATTTTGAAATTAGCTGATTTGCCTGAATCAGGTCAGATTACTCTATATGATGGTCGCACAGGTCTTCCTTTTGAAAGAAAGGTTACGGTTGGTATCATGTACATGCTCAAGTTGAATCACTTGGTTGATGATAAGATGCATGCACGTTCAACCGGATCATATAGTTTGGTAACACAGCAACCATTGGGTGGTAAGGCTCAAATGGGTGGTCAGCGTTTCGGTGAAATGGAAGTTTGGGCGTTAGAAGCATATGGTGCTGCTTATACCCTTCAGGAAATACTGACTGTTAAATCCGATGATGTAAATGGTAGAACCAAGATGTATAAGAACATCGTAGAGGGTAACCATTACATGGAGGCTGGAATTCCAGAATCTTTCAATGTTCTGCTTAAGGAAATCAGATCTTTAGGTATTGATATTGAACTTGATTAAGTGTTGCCAATTTAATTTTTGCTAGTCATGGTCTCATGACTAGTGTTTATCAACCTTCTGAGGAAGATGAAAGTGATAGAGAAAAATTTAGTTAAAAGTTTTAGAAAAAACCAAGGTAAGATCGAAGAATTTGATTCTATTAAAATTGCTTTGGCGTCCCCTGAACTTATTAGATCCTGGTCTCATGGTGAAGTAAAAAAACCTGAAACTATCAATTACAGAACATACAAACCTGAAAGAGACGGTTTGTTCTGTGCCAAGATTTTCGGACCTGTGAAGGATTTTGAATGTCTTTGCGGTAAGTACAAAAGATTGAAGCACCGCGGTGTTATTTGTGAAAAGTGCGGAGTTGAAGTTACTCAGGCTAAAGTAAGACGTGAACGTATGGGACACATCGAACTTGCATCACCTGTAGCACACATCTGGTTCCTTAAATCATTACCGTCACGTATCGGTAATTTGCTTGACATGAAATTAAGTGAAATCGAACGTGTATTGTATTTTGAGTCATATGTTGTGGTTGATACCGGTCTCGACGATAAAAAGGATTTGAGAGTAGGTCAACTGCTGACAGAAGAAGAATACCGTGAAATGATGGAAAAATACGAAGGTGATTTCACGGCTATGATGGGTGCCGAGGCTATTTTAAAAATGCTTCAGGAAATCGACCTGGAACATGAAATTCATGTCGTTAAGGAACTCATCGAACAGACTTCATCTGAACATAACAAGAAGAAATATGCAAAACGTTTGAAGTTAATGGAAGCATTCCTGAAATCAGGTAACAAACCTGAATGGATGATTTTAACCGTTCTTCCGGTTCTTCCTCCTGATTTAAGACCTTTGGTTCCTTTGGATGGCGGTCGTTTTGCGACTTCTGATTTGAATGACTTATATCGCAGAGTTATCAATCGTAACAACCGTTTACGTCGTTTGCTGGATTTGGCTGCACCGGATATCATTGTCCGCAATGAAAAGAGAATGCTCCAGGAAGCTGTTGATGCATTACTGGATAACGGTCGTCGCGGCAGAGCTATCACCGGCGCCAATAAGCGTGCACTTAAGTCCTTAGCCGATATGATCAAAGGTAAGCAGGGTCGTTTCCGTCAGAACCTTTTAGGTAAACGTGTAGACTATTCCGGTCGTTCTGTAATTACCGTAGGTCCTTTCCTGCGCCTGCATCAGTGCGGTCTGCCTAAGAAAATGGCATTGGAGCTCTTTAAACCGTTTATCCTTGGTAAACTCCAGGCCAAGGGATTTGCAACAACAATCAAAGCTGCAAAGAAGATGGTTGAACGTGAAGAACCGCAGGTATGGGATATTCTCGAAGAAGTTATTCGTGAACATCCGGTTCTGCTTAACCGTGCACCAACATTGCACAGACTGGGTATTCAGGCCTTTGAACCGATTTTGATTGAAGGTAAGGCAATAAGATTGCATCCGTTGGTTTGTTCTGCATTTAATGCCGACTTCGATGGTGACCAGATGGCTGTTCACTTACCGCTGACTATTGAAGCTCAGTTAGAAGCTCGTGCATTGATGATGTCCACAAACAATATCCTTTCACCTGCATCCGGAGATCCTATTATCGGACCTTCACAGGATATGGTGTTGGGTATTTACTATATGACCCGTATGAAGGTTGGCGCTAAAGGTGAAGGTATGCTGTTATCTTCTCCTAAAGAAGCCGAGAGTCTGTACAGAGCGGGTTTGGCTGAACTTGGTGCCCGTATTAAATGTAAGATAACTGAATACACAAGACAGCCTGACGGTTCATTTGAAGCTAAAACTGAAATTAAGAGAACAACTGTCGGACGTGCTATCCTGTCTTTGATTTTGCCTAAGGGATTACCTTACAGTTTAATTGATAAGCCATATGAATTGACAGATGCAGACAAGGAAGAATTAAAGAAGAATCCACGCTGTTGGTTCAAGTTTGTAACAAACGTTGCATTAAGTAAAAAGTTAATTGCCAAGATGCTGAACGAATGTTACCGTCTGCTCGGTATTAAGGATACAGTTGTATTTGCTGACCACCTGATGTACATAGGTTTCAACTACGCTGCATTGTCAGGAGCTTCTGTATGTGTTGACGATATGACCATACCTGAAGAAAAAGCCTCCATTATTGCTGATGCAGAGGATAAAGTTGCTGAAATTCAGGAACAGTTTAATTCCGGTAGTATCACCGAGGGTGAAAAATATTCAAAGGTACTCGATATTTGGGGTGCAGCGAACAAGAAAGTAACCAAGGCGATGATGGAAAACCTGAAAGTTGAAACTGCCGTTAACAGTTTAGGTGAAAAGGAAAAGCAGGCTTCATTCAATAACATCTACATGATGGCTGACTCCGGTGCCCGTGGTTCCGAAAAGCAGATTTCACAGGTAGCAGCTATGCGTGGTCTGATGGCTAAGCCGGATGGCACCATTATCGAAACTCCTATTACCGCAAACTTCCGCGAAGGTCTGGACGTATTACAGTACTTTATTTCAACCCACGGTGCCCGTAAGGGTCTGGCGGATACAGCATTGAAGACAGCTAACTCCGGTTACCTGACCAGACGTCTTGTTGATGTTGCTCAGGATGTTGTAATCAAAGAAGACGACTGCGGTACACAGGAAGGTTTGGTAATCACTCCGCATATTGTTGGCGGTGATGTGGTTGAAAAATTGCGCGAACGTGTGCTTGGAAGAGTAACAGCTGTTGATGTGGTAAGACCTGGTACAAACGATGTTGTAATTCCAGCAGGCACACTGCTTGATGAAAAATGGTGCGACGTAATAGAACAGAATTCTATTGACAGTATCAAGGTACGTTCACCGATTACATGTGAAACATCATTTGGTATTTGTGCTAAATGTTACGGTCGTGATCTGGCTCGCGGTTATCTGGTAAACAAGGGTGAAGCTGTCGGCGTTATGGCGGCTCAGTCCATCGGTGAACCTGGTACACAGTTGACCATGCGTACTTTCCACGTGGGTGGTACTGCGTCTCGCTCTGTTGAAGATACTTCTGCACAGGCAAAGAATGCCGGTACTGTAAGATTGAAGGCGAAGTACGTCGTTAATACTGAAGGCAAGTACGTTGTAACAGGTCGTTCCGCAGAAATCAGTATTATTGATGATTTCGGTCTGACCAAAGAGAACCGTAAACTGCAGTCCGGTTCCGTATTGGAAGTTAAAGACGGAGATCGTGTAGAGGTTGGTTCCGTTTTGGCTAACTGGGATCCGCACTCACATCCGATTATCGCTGAAGTGAAAGGTCACGTTAAATTTGTTGATATCATTGAAGGCGTAACCGCTGATCCTAAGACTGATGAATTAACAGGTTTGGTTTCATGGCAGATTAAGGAAATCGGAGCTCAGAGCAGTAAAGAAGCCAAGCGTCCTATGATTCGCCTGGTAGACGATAATGGCAACAACATTGAAGTTGCCGGTGTTCCTACTTCCTTCTACCTGCAGGAAAAATCAATTATTGAATTGTCAGACGGTGATGAGGTTAATGTAGGTGATATTATTGCCAAGATACCTAAGTCAGTATCCGGTACCAAGGATATTACCGGTGGTTTGCCTCGCGTTGCGGATTTATTTGAAGCACGTCCTCCTAAGGAACCAGCAATTCTTGCTGAAATCAGCGGTGTTGTTAAGTTCGGTAAGGAAACCAAGGGTAAGAAACGTCTGGTAATTGAAGACAGTATGGGCAATACACATGAGGAAATGATTCCTAAGTTAAGAAATATCAGTGTGTATGAAGGTGAAACTGTTGAAAAGGGTGAAGTAATCGTTGATGGTTCAGAGGCTGCAGCAGATATCTTAAGATTAAGAGGTGTAAGCGAAGTAGCCAAGTACATTGTTAACGAAGTACAGGACGTGTATCGTCAGCAGGGTGTAAAGATTAATGATAAGCACATCGAAATTATCATCAGACAGATGTTAAGAAAATGTGAAATTATTAATCCTGGTGATTCTGATTATCTCGAAGGAGATCAGGTTGAACTGGCTCGTATTAAGATTGTAAACAGAGATTTGATTGCTCAAGGTAAACAGCCTGCACAGTATGAAAGATTGCTGATGGGTATTACAAAGGCTTCTTTGAATACCGAATCATTTATCTCCGCTGCGTCATTCCAGGAAACAACAAGAGTGTTCACCGAGGCTGCTGTTGCAGGTAAGGTTGATGAATTACACGGCTTGAAGGAAAACGTTATTGTTGGTAGATTGATTCCTGCAGGAACCGGTTTTGCTTACCATGAAGAAAGAGCAAGACGCAGACGTGAAATGGAAGCTAACAAGGAAATTTCACGAGCTGAGGTTGAATCTCAGATTTCAGATGCTTTGAATTCTGTTGAGTCAGCTGATGAGGTTGATGTTAACCATCCTGTAGAATCTGATTAATTTCTAACTGGTGCGTTTTAATCAGGTTTAAAAAAGGTCTCTTTGGAGACCTTTTTTTATGTCATGGTATTGAATTTATATTTTTTGCAATTTCATTTTCAAATATTAATTTTTTATGGTGTTTAAAAAACTTATAAAAAGTAGTAACCTATAATCTGATTTTAATCAAAGCATTGTTTATATTAAATTACTAATATTAAGGAATAAAAATGGCTAAAGAAGTTATTGCTACAAAAAATGCACCTGCTGCAATCGGACCTTATGTTCAGGCTGTTAAGTCAAACGGTTTGCTGTTCACCTCAGGACAAATTGCTATTGATCCTGCCAGTCAGCAGATTGTTGCCGGTGGTATTGAAGAGCAGGCAAAAAGAGTTATGGATAATCTGGTTGCTATTTTAAAGGAAGCCGGTTTAACCACAGATGATGTAATCAAAACAACATGCTTTTTAAAAGATATCAATGATTTTGCTGTATTCAACAAAATTTACGGTGAGTATTTCTCCAATTCAGCACCGGCAAGATCCTGTGTTGAAATCGCACGTTTACCAAAAGATGTGCTTGTAGAAGTTGAGTTAATAGCTGATGCAAGCAAGTAATCAGATTTTTACCCTTCTGGTTGAGGGAGCCCCTTATGGAACAGAGGCTTCCTCTTTAGCTTATTTGTTCGTGCAGGAAACTCTTAAAAAGCATAATATCAACGGGATTTTTTTCTATCAGAACGGTGTGTTTAATGCCAATCATCTGACAAATCCGGCTGCGGACGAATTTGATCTTGTTAATTCATGGTCAAAACTGGCTTGTAAACATGGTTTTAAATTGATTATTTGTTCTGCCGCAGGAGAAAGGCGAGGTGTAATCGAGACCAATCTTGCGTCGGGATATCAGATAGGTTCCCTTTCGGATTTGGCAACGTTAAGTTTGCAGTCGGATAAGGTTGTACAGTTCAAATGAAGAATGTAGTGGTTGTATTTCAGTCGGCTCCGCATGGCAGTTCTTCAGGAAGAGAAGGTCTTGATCTGGTATTGTCCGTTTCAACATTTATTGAGCGGATTTCTGTGGTTTTTGTCCGTGACGGAATTGTTCAATTGCTTCGGGATCAGCAGCCGGCAAGTATTTTACAGCGAAACTATTCCAAAACTTTCAGACTTTTCAATATGTATGATATTAATAATGTATATGTTCTGGAAGAAGATTTAAAAATGTTTGGTTTAAAAAAGGAAGATCTGATTACAGAGGTCAAAGTATTGACTAAACGTGAACTGATGTATCTGCTGCGCGGAGCAGATCATAAATTAGTGTATTGATAAATGATAAATATATATTCAGACGGGCGGGATTGCGAAAATAAACTGCAATTCATAGTCAATATGTTGGCAGGTGACGATATTTTGATACTGGTAGGTGACGGGATTATGAATGCTGTTGTGCCGAACTGTTTATCAGATGCCGCGTGCAGGATTTACGTTTTAGAAAATGATCTGACAGCCCGCGGCTTTAACAAAACAAAAATTGGAGAGATCATAACAATTGAACAAATGGTCGATCTTATTGCCTATGATCTTAAATCTCCAATTAGCTGGTAAAGACCATAATATTAAATAGCTTCGTTATCTTCTTCGCCGGTACGTATTCTGATGATTCTTTCAACATCGCTTACAAAAATTTTACCGTCACCTATTTTGCCTGTATGGGCTCCTTTGGTGATTGCTTCGATACATGTATCTACATCTTCATCTCTTACAACAATTTCCAATTTGGTTTTTGGCAGAAAATCAACAACGTATTCGGCTCCACGGTATAATTCGGTATGACCCTTCTGACGTCCGAAACCCTTTACGTCAGTTACTGTCATTCCGCTGATGCCTTTATCACTTAAAGCTTCGCGCACATCATCCAGTTTGAAAGGTTTGATAATAGCAGTAATTCTTTTCATTGTCTTACTCTCCATAAATAATATTGATAAGATGATTTAATTATAACTTAAAAATATCAAATTTAGTTAATTAATTAAATATTAATATAAAAAAATGAACAAAAAATTAAAAAATTAAAGTTAATGGTTTTGTGGCATTTATATTGCATTTGTATTCGTAACTTATGAATATGCAAAATGGAGGCGGTTCAACCGATTCGTAAATGGAAAAAAGCTTAAACAGATTCAGCAGGCTGGCAATCTTGAATTGGATTATGGTTTGGTTCATTCTTTTAAACGGCATGATAGTTATGATTCCTGGTGATGTGATGGGTAATAATGTGGCAAACTGGGTTTCAAAACATAATATCATATGGTTTACCGGTTTGGTGATTGGTATATCTTATTTTTTAAGTCATGCAGTAATTATTCTGGGAACATATATTTTTGAAAGAATTTCTTCCAGATCTCATCTGGAGCATATGCATAACATGGTTGCATGTCTGGATTTCACTGAAAAGGCTGTGTTAAGAGAATTTGTTTTACAGCGCCGCAGTGTTATAAATCTGCCGATTACAGAGCCTGCAGTCAAAAATCTGTTAAGAGCCGGAATTTTGACATATGCCTATGGAACTCCTTCCAGCGGAGATGAATCAATAATTAAAGCATTGATGATCGCATTGGATGCACGTCAGTACATTACTTATAAGGTGTTGGGATTAAGTAAGAACGGAATGAGTGAAGAGCAGATTGAACAGATTTTAAATGAAAGACCGAAATTTGCAGCAAAAAGTCTTTCACGCAGTCTTTCACGCACATAATTTAACTGCACCATATATCGTTCATAAGATTAAAATCCTCTGTATACTGCATACGGAGGATTGAATTTTATATATTTCAGCTCTTTATGGGTTATATGCAGATATTAGCAGCATGAATCCGCTTAAAATGGATACAGCAATAAACAGAAGTTTTATCCATTTAAGTTTCATTTTATTTCCGTAGTAGGTTCCAATATATCCCCCGAGAAATGCTCCGGTTATCAGCGCCGGCTCCCAGCTCCAGTTTATCTGGCCGAATGTTCCCATTGTCAGGGCTCCCACGAAATTCCAAAGTCCGCCAACCCAAATCAGAGACTGTTCGATGGCTGTTCTGATGTTGAAACCGAAAAATTTTATCAGGCAAACTGTTGCAAATAATCCTGCACCGGATGAAAAGGAACCGCTGAAGAAACCTATGGAGAAAAGCGCCGTACAGCTCACCAGCCACTGAACAGGAGTGGACGGCTGTGAGGTTTCTATAAGACCGAAGTCTTTCTTGAAAATGTTATAAATTCCTATGCCGATGGTTAACAGTCCCAGTACAACTTTAGCAATGCTGTCGTTGACCTCTATGATGCTTACCGTACCTAAAATAACAGCGGGACATCCGATGAAAATCATAAGCATGGACATGCGCCAGTCAAATTTATTCAGATCATGACGTTTTTTAAATATTGTTCCCAGACCAAGAAATACGACCGCAACCTTATGGGTTCCCAATGCAAGTGCAAAAGGCAGTCCCAAAAATATAAGTATGGGAAACTGGATGAATCCGGCACCGCCTCCGGAGAGTGCTGCAAGGAAATTGGCTGCAAATGCCACGATGAGTAAAATCAAGTGTATAAACATAATATAATTACCATATGGAATTTTCGTGTATTATAGCAAATTTGCAGTTGTATCCTAAACCGGTTAAGATAACAGTAAATATTAAAAATGAGATGTTTTAAATAAGCCGAACTTTTGTTATTGATAAACTGATATAATAACAAGCTGTGTGAGAATGTTTTTAAAGGGAATGCTGATTTGGAATATACAAAGGTCATGCTTTTGATGGCAATAGCTTTTTTGTCAGGTTGTTCTGCATCCCAGCCTAAAAATATCAACAATATTTGTGCTATTTTTAATGAAAAATCCGGCTGGTATGATGATGCCAGAAAGGCTCAGGAACGATGGGGAGCTCCTATTCATGTTACAATGTCAATCATGTATCAGGAATCGGCGTTCAGATCTGATGTAAAGCCTCCGATGAGATATTTTCTGTTTATTCCGATCGGCAGAGGAAGCAGTGCCTACGGTTATCCTCAGGCACAGGATCCTGTATGGGAAGAATATGTATCGTCGGCCGACCGCTGGTTTGCCTCCAGATCCGATTTTGGCGACTCAATAGATTTTATTGCGTGGTACGTCAATCAAACGCATAAAAAAAATGGAATTTCCAAATGGGATGCTTATAATCAGTATTTAAACTACCATGAAGGATGGGGTGGTTTTAAATCAAAAACACACAATTCAAAGTCATGGTTGATTAAAACAGCTAAAAAAGTAGCACAGCGTGCTGCCGAATATTCGGGTCAGTTAAAAAAGTGTAATTTCTAAATAAGGAAAATATTATGCCTGTTATTGAAAGTTTTTCTGTAGATCATACAAAAATGAAAGCTCCTGCTGTTAGATTGTCAAAGACTTTATCAACACCGAAAGGTGATACAATCAAGGTTTTTGATCTTAGATTCTGTCAGCCGAACAGAGCAATGCTGCCAGAAAAGGGATTGCATACATTGGAGCATATGCTTGCTTTGTTCATGAGACAGCACCTGGAAGCTTCAAAAGGTGAAATCATTGATATTTCTCCAATGGGATGCAGGACTGGTTTTTATTTATCCGTAATAGGTGAGCCGACAGAGGAAGATATAGTTGCCGCCTGGAAAGCTTCCATGTTCAGTATCAATGCGGTTAAAGATATTAAAGAAGTTCCTGGCATAAACAAATATCAGTGCGGATCATATCAGTTCCATTCTCTGACTGAAGCTCATGACATTGCAACAAGTGTTTTATCCGTAGGGATCGGAATTAATAATAATGAAGATCTTAAAGTGGATGATACATTGATTAAAAATCAAAACTAAATCTGAGAGTCTGCGTTATGAGTATTGAAATTCCCCAGGATGTTATCGAGATGAATCGTGAAATTATCGAGGCATTGAATAATGATCAGATAGATTTATCCCGTAAATATACTGTTGAACATCATTTTTCATCCACCAATTTTACTCAGCTGGAAAAATTGGCTGTTGATTTGTTTCAGGATGATTTTGAGATTATAGATCCAGATGAAATTGAAGAAAACGGTATCAAGTTCTTTTGTTTTGATGCGCTGAAGGAGTGCAGGATTTCTGCCGAAACAATTTTGGCGCAGCAAAGTAAAATTTTCGAAAGGCTGCAGAAATTTCATGTAAATTACGATGGCTGGGGTGTAGATACCACTGTCTATGATGAATAAATAAAAATCAGTAATGTTGTAAATTCTATTTTGTGATTCAGATCGCTTTCATTGTTTAAATGTATATATTTGAAGATCAGTAAAATATTATAATGAGAAACCGTAGTTCGCAAGAATTATGGTTTCTTCTTTTTTGCAGGTTTCCAATTATTATTAAAAATATAACTGCGCATTCGGGTTTCGGATAAAATGCTGCAAATGATAGCAGCGGATTACTTGATTGTAAAAGCTCTATTGGTATTATTCTAAAATAAAGGAAAAGTATATGATGTCCATTGATTTCAAAAAGTCACTTTTAGCAGTCTTGGTTGCAACTGCGTTAACCGCATGCGGCGGTGGCGGCGGCGGTGGCGGCGGCGGTGATGACGGCTCAAAATTAAGTCCGAAGTTCAGTTCAACATGTATAAACAAGGATGGTACTACAGAAAAAATTGCTGGTACTTGCTTTGATTGGGATAGTGCGGACACTTTGAATTATTTCAAGGAACTTGCATCCAGAATGACCAGGGAATATCGGATAGATGCATGGAGATTTGACCAGGCTTATCAGGTTCCTATAGATAAATGGAAGGAAATCAGTGCATCTATTAGGGATGTTGCATCCGCAAACCAGAGTGATATTGCCGGATTTAATGTTGCGGAAGTGTGGGATGGAGATGGTAAATATATTCAGAATGATGCTTTAAAAGATGCCGCATTGGAGTCTGCGTTCAATTTCCCTTTAAGATTTAAGTTGGTTCAAACTATTGCTGGACAAGAAGATGAATCAGGTTATCATACTAGACAGCCGGCCAGTGGTTTGGCCGGTGAGTGGGGTTATGGAAATTACATTCGATATAACAGTAAAAATGTAATGCCAACAATGTTTATTGATAACCATGATCTTGTTCGGTTGGGCAATTTGTTATTCAGATGGGGTTTTGTAAGCGAAGCCAATGTAGGAAGTGCTAATTACCCTAATTACCAGTTAAG
>Ga0256407_10006805_pt1 | contig 17503 bp, 7 predicted proteins | sample RumenRJG_04DNA_FD_193489 | JGI IMG/M metagenome (GOLD analysis project Ga0256407, IMG submission 193489) | Bovine rumen microbial communities from Lethbridge, Alberta, Canada - RJG_04 | ecosystem: Host-associated > Mammals > Digestive system > Stomach > Rumen | place: Canada: Alberta | collected...
GCCGAAGAGAGTATCAGAATAGCGGTTATCAGGTTTCTCATCCTTGTTGTTGAAAGGGTTGTGCATCATCGTGCAGGGCATGACGATGCGGTTGACGATTGTTTTTGCAAATTTACTCCTTTTTCGCGTGCGTGTGCCATTAAAAAGGATTTGTATAACCCCGGAAAGGCCCTTTCATCTTGATGTTTCCTGTGAATCAAGCAGTTACAACAAACAAGGGAGATGGTTTGTATAAAGGAAATATTCTCAAGTTTAGGTAGTTGAAAGGAGTTCGGATGTTCAGAAGTTCAGGAGTTCAGAAGTTCAGGAGTTCAGACATTACTATGGCTAGCAAGCACTTTTAGGAGTTCAGAGATTACCCTTGTCCACAATCTCTGAGCCTTTGTTGGTGGTCTTTACATTGCGCATCCTCACTTTTTTATGGTGTTGCATGAAGAATGCGGGACGCTCATCGGGATGGATGGTCTGCAGGTGGATGTTCCTCAACAAGATGCCTTCAGCGTGGCTGACCGACAATCCCCATGCAGGCTGAATGCCATGAGCCGACGGTTCGGGATACCCACCAGCCTCATGCCGACTGATGATGGCCTTTCCCTTGCCGCCGAAGAAGAAAGGATTGCTGTTGCGCTGCTGCTCCACGTCGTCGAGTGTCAGTCCACCATGGAACCGCACATTGATGTCGCTCAATGTCACCTTGCGCACGGGATGCCCCTCGATGCCCGCAATGAGGATGGCGTAGCGACTGTCGGCACTGTCGACCTCCACATGGCTGATGCGGATATCAGAGACAGCGGATGGATGGAATCCCCCGGGAGCCCTCATCCTGTCGCCCAAACGGATATAAATGGGGGAGTTGCAGATATCTTTCATCGTGATATGGCTGACGTCGACATCCTTCATCTCTGCGCCATCGACCGTTTCCAATGCCAATCCCCTGCAATGCGTGAAAATGCATCGCCGGATTTTGATATGCCGAAAACCGCCATTGCTCTCCGTACCGAGTTTGATCCGTCCGGTAGGACCGTCACCATCGGGAGCATTCGTGGCCACAGTAGTGGGTGAGCCCTTGAGCACCGACCCCACATCGTAGCCGCTCACATGGCAATCTTCTATCAGCACATGCTCGGTGGGTTTAGGCCATCCCAACGCATAGGAGCACTTCAGCACTATGGCATCGTCGTTCATCGTGTTCACCCTGCAGCCACGGATGGTGACGTGCTGGCAACAGTCGATATCGATACCGTCGCGGTTGGTGTCGATGACGGTTTTTTCTATCAGCAGATGGTCTACACCTGTGAGGAGCATGGCAAAATGGCCACAGTTCAGGAAAAGGAGCCCACGGATGGCAACATGCAGGCAGTCGCGCAGCGCCAAGGCCTTGTTGGCTGTGGTCTGTTGGGTATCGCTCTTACGCTGTCCGCCACGGGTGAGCACATCGGTGCCATCAATCAGTCCTTCGCCCTCGAGCACCACATCGTGGAGGTTCTCGCCCCAGAGCAGTGAATTGTGCCAATGGCTGTGGCCGAAATCCTGATAAGGAAAATCATTTCGCTCTGCCTCGTCGTAGCCCTCGGTCTCGGTGACTGGAGCCGCTTTCAGTACCGCCCCTCGCTCAAGCCGCAAGGTCACGCCCGATTGAAGGTGAAGGGAGTAGCAAAGATATACGCCCTGCCTGATGACCACGACAGCGTGCTTTCCCTCCTGGGCTGCCGCCTGCAAGGCCGCATTGATGGCAGGCGAGTCGATATGCCGCCCGTCTCCCACGGCACCAAAATCCCTCGCATCATAAACCGAGAGAGAGTTGCTGGCCACTTTTCTTTCTGGACGAAACGGTGTTTCCTCTTGTGCCATGAGGCAAAAGGGAAACAGAAGGATGATGAGGAGGCAATGCAGTGTTTTCATGATGATGTGATGGCTTTTCTTGGATGATTTGCATCGGCAAATATAAGAAAAAAACGCTATATTTTGTATAAAGAAAGAAAAGATTGCATCGTTTTCGGGGATTGATAGGCAGAAATGGAGAGGGCATGTGAAAAAAACATATGAAAAAGCCCCTCCTCTCAAAAATCTCAAAGAGGAGGGGAAAATGCTATAGATGCTATAGAAACTATAGAGACTATAGAAACTATAGAGACTATAGAGACTATAGAGACTATAGAAATCAATACAGTTCGAACTCGTAGATGCGTGAGGCGGGGTCGTTGCCCTGGGTGGGGTTGACCACGAACAGGCGCACATAGCGCACGGTGGCGGGAGTGAAGGCACGGTTGACGATGTTGTTGCGGTTGGCATCGAACATGTCGAGGGTCTGCCATTCCTCGGTCTCACTGTTCCGTCCCTGCAAGAGGCAGGTGCGGGTGATGTAGGACGAATGCTCACATGCCGCATTGGTGATGCGCCAGCGACTCACCTCGGTGGGACGACCCAAGTCGAAAGCCACGAAGTTGGGGGCAGGATGAGCATCGCACCATTTGGTGTTTTCGTCGCCGTCGACCAGGTTCGACGCGCGCTCATCATCGTTTACCTCGCCCGATACCGCCACGATGCGGGCATCCTTGAGAAGGCTGACAGGGGCTTCTTTCGCTTGTGCTCCCACGGCATCCGTCGCCCCGGCCACCAAAGAAGTCTTGAAGAGCGGTGCGGCGGGCACAGCATCGGCATCATCGTTGGCCAACGTGGCAGCGAACACCACCACATGGCTGTCGTTGGGAAGAGTGACCTGACGCACACCCTTCGGCAAGTCGACACGGATACGGAACATATAGGTGAACTCATAGGGCTCGTCGGCCCCAGAGGAGTGGCGGTGACTGCCCACATACGCCACCTCGGCATCTTTCATGAATCCCTCGGTGTGGTTGTCGTGCCCCCATTGGCCGATAAAGCCCGAATAGAACGGCACGTTGAACCGTTGGGCCGTCTTTCCGACAGTGATTTCGGCCGTGCGGTCGTCGAGGTCGGAAGCCACAAGGAGATACAGGTGGCGGTAGTCGTTCTCTGCAGTCCATTTCAGCACATTGTCCTGGCACGAAAGACCATTGGCCGCATCCTTCTCGCCAAAGCGGAAAGGAACGTCGCCCACCACGATGCCATCAGAAGGCAGCAACTCGGCGGCATAGCTATAGCCTCCCTCGAAATTGGCCGCCGACCTGAACGCATTGAAACTGAAGCAGTGGCGGTCGAAGGGCAGATCGAGCACCTTGCTCTCCACGGGCGAGGACGATTGCTTGCGAAGCGTCACCTTATAGGTTCTCACTCCGAAAGGATTGATATCGACATCAAACGAACGGCCGCTGAAGGGAACCGACTTGAGGGTGCGCTCCGTACCATCGGCCTCCACGGCCTTGACGATTTCGCCTGCGAAGGAGAGGCGCACCTTCTGTGCCTGCTTGCCTCCCATCTCATAGACACGCACCACATATTCGTCGCTCACCTCGGCCTGTTTCAGCGCACGCACCACCACCTGGTCGTTGTCGGCAGTCAGGAAGGAGAACGATTTACCGAGAGCGCCCTTGTGCTTGGAGACGAGGAACGGACGGAGCGGACTGTTGAGCACGTCGGAGGAGCGCACCGCCCTGGGTGCGTCGAGTGCCCCCTCATGCCCCTGGATGCTGTAGGTGAACACATGATGTCCGAAATCCTGACGGGCCTGGTAGGCATAGCCACCCTCCGTTTTGGGCGAATAAAGCAACGAGAGACGCAGCGTGCTGTCATCGGGCTTGTCCCATCCATAGCGGGAGTCGTTGAGCAGGGTGATGCCATAAGCCCCCGAACGGTCGGTGAGGTCGGTCCACTGATGGGCATAGACCTCAAACAGATTGTCCTTGTTGTTGCCACGGCGCACATGGCCCAGACCGATGTCATAGGTAGCCTCCTCGTTGGCCACATTCAGTGCGAACTCGGCTTTGAGCAGGGCATTGAGCGAGCGCCAGTCGACCACGTTCTCGATATCTATCCTGTCGGCCAGGTTGCCCTCATAGAGATGGATGCGCTGCACGATATCCGATTCGCCATAGCGCTTGCTCACGACGAGGGTCTGCCGGAGCGCACCTTTCTCGACGGTAATCCTGACATCGTCGGTCACCGGAAGGGGACGCTTGTCGAGCGTAGCCTTCTGGATCTCCCAAGCCGGCCAACGCGCTGAGCGGCAGTCGTCGAACACCACCAGGCGGATGCTCTTCCCCGGTGCCACTAATTGTTTGTTGGCTTTCTTGTCGACCAATGAGACGATATCGCCATATTCGTTCACCTCGAGCGCATATCTTGACGATTCTATCCGCTGTCCCTGCACCGGTGCGACCATCTTCTGACTGCCAGACGGACGGGCGTCGTAGATGGCGACACCCGTGGAGGGCAACTGTGCGTCGAACAATAGGTAGCGGGCTCCATCGCGCTCCACCACCTGCGAGCGCACCTTCTTGCCCTCGGGAGAGAACACCGTGTAGTCGCGGTTGTCGGAGAGTTTCATCTCGGCCACCGATGCCACGGGGAAAGTCTCGTTGTTGTAGACCGCCAACGGCATGCCCTTCACCTGCGTGTCCATACGGCTGGTGATGGCCGACACGCTATGCGTGAGCACATCGGAGAACGTCTTCAAGGCCAACAATTCGTCGTTCCAGGAGAACTCATAAGCACGAGGGATGGAGGTGCCCGTGACATCGTCGTGGAACTGATGCCAGATGACCCGCTGCCACGTCTGGGTGAGTTGGGCGCCGGGATAGCGGGCTGTCCCCAGCCAGTCGGCCATCACGGCCGAACGCTCGGCGGCATCACCCAGGTGCTCGTTCTGCCTGTTGTAGAGTTTCATCGCCGCCTGCGAGGTGTAGCAGCCATTGCCATGCACGTCCATAGGCAACTCGCCATCGAAGACAGGCAGTTCGGGGTGCTGGTCGTAGGGCATGAAGTCCTTGTAGATCTGGTCGCTTGTGGCGCTGACCACCTGCACCGGACCATCACCATGGATGCCTTTCTCTACCGCCCGCACCGAAGCCAGGGTGGGCGAACCGCCGATATCGCCAGTGCCATAGTAGCGGTAGGCGATATTGAGCGGACTCTCCTTGATCTCATTGATCAGATTCTCATTCTTCGACAGGTCGGCATCGTCGTAACGCTGCGCATAGTTGAATCCGTGGGTCATCATGATGCGGCTGCCATCGATGCCCTGCCACAGTCCGACGGTGAAAGGATAGCGCCGTCCGCCCTCGTAGAAAGGCTTGGTGCGCCACATGAGTTTCTGCGACGAGAAGCCGATGAGACCACAATGGGCGGCCAGTGTGGGCAAGGTGTAGCCAAAGCCGAAGCAGTCGGGCAGGAAGATGTCGGTGCCCTCGGTATTGAACTCCGTGCGGTAGAACGTCTGTCCGAGCAACACGTTCCTCAACCACGACTCAGGCGAGCAAATGATGGTCTCGTTGGCATCCCAGCTGCTGCCAGTGATATGCCAGCGTCCCTGTGCCACGTAGCGTTTCATCTCCTCGTACTGGGTGGGGTAATACTCCTTCATCCAGGAATACTTCACCGCACCCTCGAAATTGAAGATATAGTCGGGATATTGCTTGAAGAGGAAAAGGTTTTGGGTGAGTGTGTTACGGATATGGTCGCGGATAGTGGCCTGCACGTCCCAGTTCCACTGCGTGTCGAGATGCGCGTCGGCCACCATATAGGCCTTCATTTCCTTGTTCTGGGCACTCAAGCCCAGGGCGAACAATCCAGTAACCATTGCTGCTAAAAGTTTTTTCATCATGATTGTATAACGGTTGTTGATAGACGATATTGTATCTCAAGAGAACAGGTAAGCCGGCATAAAGTCTTTTTGATTCGCTTACCTTACCACCACTTTCCTGCCGTTCACGACATAGACTCCACGCCGGGGAGCGCTCACCCGCTGACCATTGAGGTTGAAATACACTGCAGGCTGGGTGTGGAAGTCGGCGAGATGCTCCGTCAGACCACTCTCGATATCGTCGGGAACCTGTATGGAAGAAAGCGTCTCGGGGGCAGTGAACCAGGCACTGAAAGGCCCTACCCTCACCTCTCCGGAAGGACGGACGAAAGCATCGGCCTCATCGTTGAGCACCATGATGTCCGAAAGATTCTTCGCCACCGTAGTGCCCACGAACCGGTAATCACCGGCTCCCACCGCCATGGGTGAGGATGACGTGGCCGAGATGGTCTGGTTGGTGCCCGTAAAACAAAGCGGACTGTCATCCCCGGTACGATAGAGACAAGGCACATGGCGAAGTATGGACGACGCAGTGGTAAGCACCGGCATATTGTCGTCGGAAACTGAGGAGAAAGACAGCAACTGCACTCCTGCGGGCACCGCATCGGGCGTGAACGGCAATACGATGGTCTGCCATTTTCCGCTTACGGGCTGGCACTGGTAAGACACCTTATCGGCAGTGAACCGGATGGGCGACAAGAACCCCCACCCTCCTTCCAGATGTATCGCATCGGAGTGGGCGCCCCCCACCACATTGGCCTCTTCGAGCCCTTCGGGCACGGTGGCCTCCTTGTCGAGGATATACAGCGTATTGGGGTTGGCATTGGGATGCACCGACCCTACATAGTTGCCGAGCAGGCTCAGGTCTACCGCCAGCGCATTCGAAGGCACATTGACCATCGAGGCAGGAGCCATACCCTTGAGCGTGTTGTCGGCCAGCCAGCACACGACACCCTTCTGCGTGCGGCCCAACTGCTTGAGTCCGCCATCGGTGATATCACCACCCTGCTCATACTGCACGGCCAAGGCATAGGTGGCATCGACCTGAAGTTGGTTGAAGAGGAATGGAGCCTGTGCCACCTTTCCGGCTTCGGCATGGAAGGGCACGAACAATTTCTCGCTTCCATAATAGTATCCGTCGGACTCCAGTTTGAAGAGCCACAGCACGATTTTCCCATCGAAAGGCTCACTACCCTGATTGAGGACCGACACCTTTCCTGATACACAATTGCCATAGATGGCACCATTCGACCGGTTGGCCACCGTCATCGACACATAGCGTAGATGTGTGTCGGAAGGCATCCCGTCCTGGGTTATCTCGACCGTGGCCTGCGACATGACATCCTTGCCCTCGCTGTCGGAAGTGACCCATACCGTCCATGAGCCGTTCTCGGCGGGCGTGAAACTGAAGGAGGCCATCGCATCGCTGTTCTCGGCAATGGTCACCGCCGTACGCCCCAGACTGGTACGCGTAGCCTGGTTGCGGCCTGCGAAGAAGAACACTTCGTGGAAATACTCCTCGCCATGGTTCTGGAACGAGACCATCACCTGCTGGGCATCACCCCTCTTATGGTTGCCAGGAAAAGCGATTCCCGTCACCTCGACATCCTCGATGGGATGGAGGGAAAGCGACACCTGGCCATCGTCGCCCACATCGGTCAGGATGTAACTGATATCCGGATTGATATGCGTCTGCCATTGCTGGTCGACGGTGCGCTTGCTGATGGGGAAAATGTGGAGTCCGTCCTTGTCGATTCCGCTGAGATCGAACACGCAGTTAGCATAGTAATTCATGTCGATGTGGCGGCTGAACTGACTCAACACCACGATGGAGCCATCGTCGCCCCTATACCCCAGGCCACATTGCCAATCGGCATTCACGCCCGACCAGTTCACATAGTTGGCCGAGAAATAGTGGCCGTCGATGATTTGCCAGTCGTTCACAGTGAGTCTGTAGCCATCAGTGGGTGCCGGCACGTCGTCGGACTGTTGCAGTCCGATAATCGCCTCCTGCCCCATGTTGTATCCACCGGGCTCTGGAGCCGAATCGACGCCATCCGAATTGTCGGGATTGAGTACATCCATCCTGAAGTAGCCATTGGCCATGCCACCCCATCCCCAGTTCACATGGTAAAGTCCGTCGATATCATATCCGTCGATGACGAAGGCATGTCCGCCTCCAGCATTGACGGCTGAGAAAGCAATGGGATGATTGGTCTCCAACTCGTTGTAGAGCAAGTCGTCCCAACTGCGCGAGGTGTGTTTCGAGCGCTCCTCGATATGCGCCCCGTCGTCATAGCCGAAATAGGTTTTGAGCGCATTGAGCGCATCGCGCAGATAGGTGGCCGACGACGGACCATAGTTCATGTGGCTGCCCAGACCCACCCAATAGCTGAGTTGGGCCACGGCAAGCTGTTGTGCATCGGTCTCACCGCCTTGGTAGTCGTCGAGCATATTGTCCCAGTCGATGACGGAGTTGGCCGGAACGTTACGCAACTGTACGCTCTTGTCGCCCTGGTCAGTGCTGAAGCGTTGCACATAGCCAGGGATGGTCCTGGTGGTGGCATTGGGGTAACGATAGAAAGCCATGACCTGGGCCACGGCGGTGGCCACACATCCAGTGGCACAGAGGTCGCCCACCGACCCATCCTGGTTGTAGAAATGCGGACAGAGCAAATTATAGGGATTTCCCTGGTTCCACTGGGTAGCCATGAGCGGCTCGATGTTCCGGCGCACGGGGATGGCAGTCGCCATTGGCGACGTGGCCGTGGCGGAGCAGTTCTTGTAGCCCATTGAGCGCAACCGCCCTATCTGTTGCTCATACGACTGCAGGAGCCATCTCAAGCCGTCGGGCTGTTGGTCGGGGTCGTAGCAGCCGTTATCGCTATAGCCCAACAAGGAGATGGTGGCATTGTCGCCCGAGATGATGACGAACCCGCCATCCTGGGCATTGAAGATATAATAGGCCGCATCGGCATCGTAAGTTGAGGCGCCAGGAGCCGCCGGAGCAGTCACCTGGCCGGCGACGGCCTTTCCTTTGGCCGATAAGAACGACTGGGCCAACGACTTGGCCTGAAGGGGTGAAATGGGTTCGGCACTTGCTGAACCGGCACAAAACAGTGCCAAGCAGCAAATCACCAACCTGCAAAAAGCGTCTTTCATTGTGCTATTCTTTTGGTAATCAGATGATTTTTTCTCACCATATAGAGCCCATGGCTGGGTGGAGCCGGGATACGGCGCCCCTGGAGGTCGTAGAAACAAATGGCGGCATCGGCCTCATCGGGCATTTCGGTCACGGCATTGTCGCCTGTGGGGATAACTCTGAGCGACGAGATTCTGTTGGCCCATGCTCCCATGCGCGACATCTCGGCGTCGGTGAGCACCTTGCCTTGTCCGGAAAGGTCGGAAGAGTCGAAGACCTCCATCATATACCCTTCCTCCAACTTATACGATGCGATGTCGTTGTCGACCATGCCATATACCGACAACTCGCCGGCGCAGAACTCACCCACGGGAAGCATCACTTCGTAACCTCCGAAATTGTTGTTGCTATAAAGCGTGACAGCCGGTGTGGTGACTTCACGCGAGGGGAACACCCTGTTCATGGCCGATGCCCAGGCGTTCAGGTTCCAGGTCTCGTCGTTATACACCCATACGAATCCGCCCACCACGCCATTGTTGTCGTGCCACGACTGCATCTGCTGGATGGAGGTGTCCATATCGGTCTGGTAGTTGGTGCGTCCGGCATGCACCGGCAATCCCTCGAGTTGCCAGTCGGAGGGGTTGTTTCCCGCGCCACCGTCGTAACACTGGACGAGCACCCTGTCGCAAGCCCCGGGGCAACTGGCATTGAGGAGGCTGGCCAGACTGTTCCAGAAACTCTTCCGGGTATATGGTGCCAAGGTGGTGTGATAGCCCAGCGACCACATCATGGAGTGGAAAGCCACAGCCGATGCCACGTCGTAGCAGTGCTCATCGTCATTGTTCACGGCATCGATCTCAGGGATGGCATTCTTGAGCGCCTGGAAGTTGCGATAGAGTATGGACTCCTCGCCCGTTCCTTGCTGGTCGACCAAGTCCTTGATGCGGTAGTAGGACTCGTTTCCCCACCCACCGATGCAAATCTCCACCCTGCTGATGCCCGTAGGCCAGGTTTTCAGTTCCCTCACATCGTCCACATAATGGGGCTGGGTTGCCCCGAAGACGTACTCGCCATCACGGCAGACGGTCTCGCCATCGGTGGTTAGCGTGCCATCGGTCTCGACATTGATATTGAAGAGGATGACGTAGGTGAACCCCGAATTCTTGAGTTTCTGGACGGTGGCAGGCCGCTCGCGCCTGATGTGGCCACCCACATAGACACCCGACCCTGCCTGTGCCATCGCCTCGATGGCAGCAAAGCAAAGAACGGTGAGGAACAACAGTAGTTTTCGCATTATCTATTACTTGCAGTAAATCTTTCTTACCTTTCCATCAGCGGTGCGCACGATGTTGAGTCCTTTCTGGAGCGAGGGCATCCGCACGCCACCCATGTTGTAGACAGCGGTGGGCATACCGTCGGACGTGCCATCAATCCCGTCGACGCCATCCGTTTCATAGGTGTTGGCACCGGCTATCAACTCGGCATGGAACGTCTCATTGAAGAGGTCGACCACAATGTGATAGGTGCCGGGAATATAGACGTGCCACTTGGTGTCGTCGCCACCTTGCCTCATCTGCGTAGACGAGAGCAAATCCTCGTCTTGCACATAGGGGTGCAACTCGCGCGGTCCCCAAGTCATCTGTCCCTCCAACTTGAAGCGGCCGGGCTCCACTACCCCACCAAACTCGCCCAGTTCTCCGGTCCAGGAGAAGACATAAGGATTGTCGTGGTCGCGCTCGAAGGGTAACATGCCATTACGGTTCCACTCCACATGGTTGGCTCCCCCCTCGAAGGCACTGCCCGCGATGAAGACCTCATTCCATGGCAGCATCAACTCGCCCGTGACCTTCCTCGAGGCGGGGTCGACGAGGAATCGGTAGGTATCTTCTTGGAACGACACCACCCAACCTGGCTGCGACTCATCGGAAGTGATGACATAATTCAGTCCCTTGTTGACGAGGTAGGAGTCGACCAACTGTGGTTTCAGAAACTGGGTTACCCCTTTCTGGAAGGTCTCGGTGGTCATGATTTTCAACTCGCCTTGGTTCAGGGCACCGGCAAAGCGGAACTGTCCGTCGGGACGTTTCACAAGTTGGCAGGTGCCGTCGGGAACGGCACTGCCTGTGGCCCACAGTTCATCGAAGTTCTGGGCAAGCGACGGTATGGCAACGAGCAGGCAAATGATAGGTAAAAAGACTCTTCTGACTGACATATTTGGTAGGATTATGAATACGTTTTAAGGTGATGGACGATAGTGACGGACAAGTCTCAGCGGATGAACTTCTGGGTAGACACCTTGCCGTTGCTCCATGTGCGGCGCAGAATGTATGACCCCTGCGGGGCATAGGTGTACTCACGTCCCTGGAGGTCGAAATACTGCTGAGCGACGATGGTGGCGTCGCCTATCTGGTCGATACCGCTTGCCGAACGCTGGAGACCGATGACCACCTGCTGGTCGCAAGGGGTGGCAGGCACACTCACCACGACCTGCTTCATCTGGTCGTCGTAGGTCCATTCGTTGGTCACTGACCCGTTGATGGTCACCTCGCGAGGCTCATCCTCAAGGAAGAACACCACCTGATAGGCCCTCTCGCCCATCATCCCCTCGTATTGACCCTGTCGCGGGGCAATGGTGAGGGAGAGTTCGGACGATGACCTCGACTGACAGAACGTGGTGGTGGTGAAAGCCCCATCGATATACTCCTGCGTATCGCCGGCATCCTCGTAGAGCGAGGTCTCGCCACTGTCGCCCGGGTAGACCTTCACGATGAGGTGGTCGGGCGCCGTCTTGAGATTCTGCATGGGCGGGTTGCACACCACGATGGAGCCTGCCTTGACAAAATAGGGAATCTCGCCGAGGCCATAGTATTGACTGACGACGGAACCGCCCTGACGTATCTCGTTGGTGCACACATCATACCACTGGCCCTCGGGCAGCCACGTCTTGTGGAAGGTCTTCCCCGAGGGGTTGGCGGCCGTCACTACCGGCGACACGAGGATGTCGTCGCCAAACATATACTCACCCTCCTGGCGGTAGGCCTCGTTCTCCTCGGGCCACTCGTAATAGAGCGGACGGCAGATGGAGATGCCCGTGTCATAAGCCTGGCGGGCGGCGGTATAGATATAGGGCATGAGTTGATAGCGCAGGTTGACGCAATCGAGCAGCATGGGGAAATTGTCGAACTTCCATATACGCCGCTCATTGCCCTCCTGACTTGCCCCATGGGTACGGAAGATGGGCGAGAACGCACCGAACTGCAACCACCGGAGCATGAGTTCGGAATTGGTGGGCGCAATCTGCATATGGCCACCGAGGTCGTGCCCCCAATAGCCGAAGCACACGTTAGAGGCCGTGGCGGTGAAATAGGGTTGGAAGGCCAACGAACCGAACGTGGAATAGGTGTCGCCCGAGAAGCCTATCGGATAGCGGTGGCTTCCCAGTCCGCCCCAACGGTGGAAGATGAAGGGGCGGCGCTCGGGGCGGTTGTTGCGCATGTCGTTAAAGAACACATGGTTGCACCAGAAGGTCTCGCCCAGTCCATCGGTATAGTAACTGGTGAGGTTTTGCTGCCAGTCAATCCACCAGAAGTCAACGCCCTCCTGCTCATGCTCATGAATGATGTGCTTGAAGAGGGAGCGGTAGAACGTGGAGTCCTCGAGCATCCAGGGTATCCTGTCGCCCGAATAGCCCAAATCGGCAGCCATCTCGCTGTAATGGTCCTCGTAGCTGGCCACACCGTCGGCAGGATGCAAGTTGAGGCTCACCTTGATGCCTTGGTTGTGCATCCAGTTGATGAGTCCGGCGGGATTGGGAATCAGGTTCTTGTTCCATGTCCACCCCGTCCAGCCGTCGAGGTGCCAGTCCATATCGAAGATCATCACGTCGAGCGGAATCTCGTTCTGGCGCATCTCGTTGACCAGGTTGATGAAATCCTGCTGCGAATAGCGCTGGTACTTGCTGTACCAATAGCCCAGCACATAGAGAGGGGGCATGGGTTGGCGGCCCGCAATCTGGATATAGTCGCCGATGGCCTCCTTGTAGGCATGGCCATATCCCATGAAATACCAGTCGAGCGCATTGTTGTCGACGGGCCTGGCCAACCAGTCGATGCCGTCGACCTGACCGTCGAAGGCGAAGGTGGTGGACCCATCGCCGCGTTTCGTCTTCGGCGACTCGTCGATGAGCGCCCATCCCGCACGCGAGATGATGCCATCCTCGAGGTCGGGGCGCTGGTTGTCGCCGCTGGCCGTATCGAGCGTGCGCTTGGTACCCTTCAGGTTGAGCGCATCCTCCTTGCCCGGATACCACACCACGTCGTGCCCATTGAGGGGCATGGTGATGGAGAGGTTGTTGGGCGACTTCAACGAAGGCGAGATGGTGCTGCCTATCTTGTATCTGAGCGTGAGGAATTCGGTCTGGATATAAAGGAATCCGTTTTCCTCACGGGTGGTGAACGCTGGCACAGGCAGGTTACGGTTGACCACGGCAAAGGTGGCCCTGTCCTCGAACTGTTCGCGGCTGCTATACTGGATGCGTATCATACGCGGAGTGAGCACCGTGAAACGGGCACGCCCCGAAGCCACCACGGCTTCGGGGTTTGCCACTGGATCGTAACCTGAAGCCGCCTTGGATAATTGGATGAAACTGCTGAACAACAAGAGCGGCATGAACAAATATTTACCTAAACTAACCAACATAAAAATATCTAACTAATGTCAACTAATCTTCATTGTGATGTTGCAAAATTAGCACAACTCTTGAAGAAAAGGCATTTTACTAAGGATTGTATAACAAAAAAAGCGGTTGTACCGGCATCCAACACTGATTATCAGTAGATTAGGTCATCTTCGGCATGCTGCTTGTATAAGTATTATATTCGGTTGCAACGGGTTGAATGGCCGTAAAAAACGGTTTTCCAGTATTCGCGTGACAACAAAAAAAGGGAGGATGCCAACGCTATTGGTACCCCCCTTAAGAATGGAATAGAAAAATTTACCTTACTAACACCTTTTGTCCGTTTACGATATATATACCCTTCGAAGGACGGTTGACCTTACGTCCCTGGAGGTCGTAATAGTTGTTTTGCTTGTCGAGCGAAGCGGCCGTCTCTGTGATACCGCTCACGATGCCCGTATCATAAAGCACGGGGTGACCTTCGGTCTCGGCGCTGAGGAACCAAATGCCGGGAGCAGCCTCGGCCAGGAGGTTATAGACCACGTCGTTGGTGAAATTCTCTATCGGAGTGACCGGAAGAGCGGGCCAGTCGGTGACGGGGTCGAAGCAGTTGGTGATCTGGATGTTGTTGCCACGAGCGAACGACTCGCCGTTGGTCACCACGCCCATGTTGTAGCAGTTGGTGGTGACGGCATCGTTGCCCAGCCATCCCGACAGGCCACCAGCCTCCCATCCGCTCGAGATGTTGCCGGCATTGTAGCAGTTGATGAGTGTGAGGCGGAGTTCGCCCGAGGTGTTGCATCCCACGATGCCACCGGCGTTCTGGTCGATGGTGCTCACATAGGCCTCGTTGCCCAGTTGCTCAAGCAGTGCGTTGCCATTGCCACTGACATGACCGATGAATGCTCCGGTGAAATTCTTTCCGGTAATGGCACACGAGGCATCGATGGTGAGGTTCATGATATGAGCGCCAGCGGTAATCTCGCGGAAGAAGCCCACATTGGGGTCCTGGGGCATGTCGATGAGCAGGTTGCTCACGATATGGCGCTGTCCGTCGAAGGTGCCCGAATAAGGAGCAGCGGCGGTAGCGATGCCCTGGAACTCAATGCCCTGGAAGTCGATATTGGCGGTGAGAGCGGCGTTGAGCGAGGCATCCACCTTGTTGACCATGGCAGCGAACCACACCACATCGGCAGCAGAAGCCAGAGAGTAGACGCCATCCTCGGCCTTGATATAATCAGCATCGGGAGTTCCGCACACGCCACAGATGCCATCAGCGAACTGGTGGTCGTCGCGGGTGGAACCATCGGTATTGGAGTAAGTGACGTCGGCACCCTCTTTCGGGTTACCGGCACAGTCGAGTGCGCCATTGGCATAGACCACACCACCCTCGATGAATATCGGCATGGGATGATTGTCGGTGCCCACCACCTGATACCATTCCACGTTTTCGCTCTGCTTGCCATTGAGTAAGAAAGCCAACTCGCCACTCTGCATCTGCTCGGTGGTGAAGGCAGTGCCCTGGATACCCTCTATCTGGTATACATTCTCGCCCACCACTTCGTCCTTACGCCAGAGGCCGGCACCATTGATGCCCGTGGCCGTGCTGTAGCAGTTCTTGATTGTGGAATTGTTGGCGCCCATCCAGGCACAGATACCCGCATTCTCGTGCGAGCCATAAATCTCGCCCAGGTTGTAGCAGTTGGCGATATGTACCTCTCTCTCTGAGCATCCCACGATACCGGCAGCATTCTGTGCCGTACCATAGATATTGGCCTCGTTGCCGCAGTTGCGCACCACTACGCCATCGCCCCATACATGGCCAAGGATACCAGCCGTGAAGGCGTTGCCCTGGATGAGGCAAGACGCGTCGATGATGACATTCTCGATGACGGCACCACCCACGGCCTGTCCGAAGAGAGCCTGGTTGTTGTTGCTGGGATTGGTGACGAGGTTGAGGATGCGGTGGCCCATACCATCGAAGTGGCCCTTGAAGTCGTGGGCATCCTGTCCGATGGGTGTGAACTCCTTGCCCATCATGTCGATATCGGCGGTGAGACGGCCGTTGGCAGCCCCATTCACCACATTCACCATATAGGCGAACCAATTGAGCTTGTCGCCATCATCAATGAGGTAATGGTCGTCTTCCATCTCACAGAAGTTGTCCTGCATGGTGCCGCACACCGAGCAGAAGCCAGCCACGAACTGATGGTCGGCACGCACGGAGCCCTCGGTGTTGGAATAGGTGACCGACGAGCCCTCCTTGGGCGAGCCATCGCAACTGAGCTCACCATTGGCATAGACAAGCAGATGGTCGGGAAGGAAGGTGGGATGCGGATCGGCAGGCTCGGAAAGGTTCTGACGCCAGAATCCGGCATCGGTGTTGTCGTTGAGAGCGAAGGCCAGTTTACCGGAAGCGAGGTCGCCGTCACCGATGACGGCTGCTCCCTGGTCGGCATAGAGATGGAAGATGCGCTCGGTGGTGATGCCACTGTTGTTGCGCCAGAGCGAGTTGGAGCCATCCTGTCCGCTCTCCATGATGCCTGTGTTCCAGAAGCCTTTCACCTCCACGCTACCGTGACCGCCGAACCATCCGGCGATGATGGCACTCTCGCCACCGCCACTCACGTTGCCCATGTTGTAGCAATTGGTGATGCGGGTGGCGGGTCCGCCATTCATCACCACACCGATAATGGCACACACGTTGTTGCCAGAGCCATAGACATAGCCCTCGTGACCCACGTTCTCGAGGGTCACCCATCCGCTGCCATCAGAGCAGCCGACGATGCCACCCACCTTGTGGGTACCACGGATCTCGTTGCCCGGACCCGCAATGAAATTCTTGATCACGCAACCACCGTCGACGACACCGAAGATGCCGATACGCTCATCGGCCGACTCATACTTGAGGTTGTCGATGGTGTGGAACTGTCCGTCGAAAGTGCCTTTGTAGCGATTGTCGCCATTGCCGATGGGAGTCCAGGCCACCCCGGTCATGTCGATGTCGGCCGTAAGAACGGCATTGGCGCCATTCTCCCCACCATTCACTACTGCAGCAAACTCGACGAGGTCGGTGGCACTGGCAATCTGATAGACGCCGTCCACTTGGTCGAGTGCGAACACACATGTGCCAGAGAGCCATCCTATGGCCACTGCCAGCACCGTTTTGAAATTCAATTTCATGATGGTTATTGTTTAATTGGATAATTTTCAGGAGTTCAGATTTTCAGGAGTTCAGAAGTTCAGGAGTTGCAGGAGTTCAGACAATAGTCGGGTTTACCGGCCTCATCTCTCAAACCATTTCTGCTGCCCTTCTTTCAACTTGAAAAAGTAGAGGTATTGTTTTTACTTTTTTATCTTCATTGTAGCCGTGTTCCCTGTCTGCCAAGCGGAGTACTGCACCTTGCCGCCTTTGACATAGGCGATGCGCAGGGAGCGTGAGGGAGCCTCCCTCATTCCCTCGACAGGAGCGAGCGCCACCATGAGGCGGTTCTTGTCGATCGAGGCTTCGATCTTGGTGACGAGGTAGTCGCCCGTGCGATAGCCAAAGCCATCGCCCGCATCCTCATACAGACAGCCCACGGCCTTGCCCTCGCTGTCGGCACACACGAAGAGGGTGAGCGAGTCGGTACGCATCTGGGCCGTACTCTGTGCGAGGTTGGCCGTCGGGATGACCGACCCTGGTCTTTGCTTGAGCACCGCCTGATATTGATCGGGCTTGCTCTCCAGCGTGAGGGGTTGCCATGAGCCCTTGTCAGGCTCAGCCACTTCTCCAGCCCATTTCGGGATGACCATGAGGTCGCCGCCCAGGAGGAAAGCCTTGTCCTCGCCCCTCAGACTGAGGTCGCGGGCATCGGCCATGAATACGGGCCTCATCACGGGCATGCCATCCACACTCGCCTCACGGAAGGCCGTATAGATATAAGGCATGAGCACGTAGCGGCGGTTGATGGCCGTACGACACACA
>Ga0256407_10006806_pt1 | contig 17499 bp, 20 predicted proteins | sample RumenRJG_04DNA_FD_193489 | JGI IMG/M metagenome (GOLD analysis project Ga0256407, IMG submission 193489) | Bovine rumen microbial communities from Lethbridge, Alberta, Canada - RJG_04 | ecosystem: Host-associated > Mammals > Digestive system > Stomach > Rumen | place: Canada: Alberta...
TACTTCGCCACCGACAGCTGCGAGCCCAGCCAGAACTCCTTGGTCATCATCACCACGGTCTGATTCTTGTCGTTAGCCATAATCACATCCTCCTTTTACTTTGTTTTCCTTAATGTTCGCATCGTTTTATACCTTTATATTTGTTGTTATTCGACCACGGATTATGCTATTTTTCCGTTCATTCTCAGGCAGTCCTCGATGCGCTTCTCCATGTCCTCGCGGTACTTGGCGGCTTTCGTGGCTCGGCTGCGCTTCTTGTCGCGCTGGCTTTGCTCGTTGCGTCTTAGCCGTTCCTCCTGCACTTGGTTGATGAGCGCTTCCACGTCCTGCTTGTCCTCTCGCCGTTGGTACTTCTTGATGACCTCCCGATTGTGCTTGACTTGTGCCTTCATGCGGTCAATCTTTTCAAGCAGCAATCGGTTTTGGTCTTCAAGAGCCTTGATGCGTTCATTCAGCGGTGGCTTTGGCATAGCTTTCGCGTGGATTGAGCATAATCAGTTCGTGTTTCAAATCGTGGAAGATGCGATTGATGTCCTTGCGCTTCTGGTCGAGGTCGATGCGCTCCACCTTGATAGCGTTCAGTTGGATGTTGATGGCTTGCTTCTGCTGCTCCAGCAACTCCTTCTGCTTTGCCAACTCTCGCTCACGATCCAAATACGGATGATTGAGGTGGGTCTGCTCGTTGTTCATTTCCGACATAATGCGGTCGAACTCTATCTGCGACTCCACTTTTCGGGGGGGGGTACTTTTCCCTTAACTCTTTCTCGTTCATAATTCGTTGTTTTTGTTTGTTAATAAAAGAGGGGCTGGTGGCAGAAACCAAGGCTTAGCACTGCCCACATCAGTACCACCGCCCCGTTGTTTATTCGTTTGTAAGGGGTGCCGTGAGTGACATAGAGAACTGGAAATCTCGCAGGAAGTCACGGCAGCGCACAGAAGCAAGGCCTACCACAGCCCACATCAGATGCGCCTTTACCCTTAGAGGTTGCGGTCGGTAGGGAAACCAAGGCTTATTCTTCTTTGCACTTCACGCCTACATCAGTACCACCTTCCGCAATTCGTTCCAAAGCGTCTGCTATTCTCGTCAGCTGCTTCTCGATGCCGCTCAGCCTATGGGGTACTGTCTCCATAAACTGCTTTTCCAATACTGTCATTGCCATAATTCTCCAATTCTCCAATCCTTGATAATCGTCATCACTCACTTCCTCCTCCTCACCACGTCCCTGACCTCGACCTCCTCGCACTCGGTGTCGAAGCCGTAGTCGGCGAGCAGCTCGTGGAACTTGGGGTTGACCGATGCGTGTACCTTCACCTCGATGCCCGCACGGCCTACGAGGCGGCGCACCACCTCGGGCGTCAGCTCGCCGACGGTCGGGACCAGCTGTCGCGCCCGCTCCAGCGTCAGCGTGCCGCCCCTGACGTGCAGGTCGGGATAGATGCGCAGCATGGTCACGCCCCGGTGCTTCAGGTGGATGGCCATCCCCTGCGACATCAGCGCCACCGCCGCCTCGCAGAAGTTCGACAGCACGTCCTCGGCCACCTGCTCGGGTATGAGTCTGTTCTTGTAGTTTATCCACCTGGCCAGTGCCTTCGTGCTCGCCGGTCGCAGGTCTTCGTTGACGGTGATCGTCGGTCCCGTCTTCAGGGCCTCGTTGCCCTTGTTCAGTGTTGCTTTGTACGGTATTGCCATTGTCTCTCTGTTTTGATGTTAAACTTCTCTCTCTGTCGCCACCGCCGCCGCCCCCTCGGTCGGCCTGCCCTCGGATATACTATGTTCGGCCTCGCCGGATATGGCATGTTCGACGGCCTCGGATATAGTATGTTTGCCGTCAGGCCGACTGAGGGCCGGGCTTCGGGAGCCGTTGGGGGCTACGGACTACTCTATGTCGGGATGCCGCTCGATGTCAAGGATGCGGTCTTGGATGTGCTTAACAGCCACATCGAGCATACTGCGCCATGTGCGCGGCATGTAGATTTTGCCTTCGTCGCTTATAAGTCCTATCTGCAACAGTTGCCACATAGCATCGGCAATATGCTTATCGTAGCCCTTCACAATCTGTTCGAGTTCGTGGCCAGTTTTTATCCCAACCTGTGCCTCGCACACCACCTTATCTGTAATGCCAAACTGCTTTGCATTCTTAGCAGCTTTTACCAAGGTGTAGATACTGCGCTTATTGACGTGCTTGCGGTAGTCCTCAATATACCACAGCGCCTTCTTCAAATCCTCAATCTCTTTATCCGCATCGTCCATTCCCATTTCAGACTTCTTACCTGCACGCATCAGGTATTTCAATGCGTTGGCGATGTCGCAGGTGTAATGCCGGATGATATCAATGGTCTCTATACCATTTTTTCCCAGATAATAGTCGGGATGTTCAACTCTGTTTTTCATATACCTGTTTGCTATAAAAGTAAATATTGTTTAGATTCTTACCGCTATCCAAATAGCCGCCTTGCGTAATACGGCTATGACTGATGGAGAAATGCCGTTCTGCATCGCGTATGGAATTAAAACTACCTATCAAGTTGTGCTCAGAGTCGTAGGCGTATGTCTTTTTCCCCATTCCGTGTTGTACGTTTGCCTTTACGGAACACCACTCCAGATTCCATATACAATTATTCTGGCGGTTGTGGTCTTTATGATTCACAGTGTCAAAGTTGTCAGAATTGTCAATAAAGGCCGATGCAACCAGTCTATGCACATAGAAAAGGGTGTTTTTCCCATCCACGACAAGCATTACAGTCATATAGCCGTTCTTGGATTTAACTTGGTCTCTAATCAGAAGAGTTTTCTTGTTTCTGACCCTTCCGAAAGAACTGACTTCATAGTTGGCATGTTCTGTGCAGTCGCGCCACTGTTCTTCTATGTCGCCATAAAGGAGCCTACCTTCTTTCAATCCTGCATATAGTCCTCTTCTCTTTTGGTGGTGACGCGATTTGCATTCGCTACAACGCTCCTGCATACCATCCCACTTGGCCCTGTTCTTTCCAAAGCATTCCAGCGGAAGCCATCGCTTGCAACGGCCACACCATTTATGCTCCATACCGTCGATAATCTTATGTTCTATACGCTTCATATATTATATACCTTTATATTATTACTCTTTCCATTCCTTGATTTCCAGTCCTGCATCCTTGCACGACTGCTTACACACGGGGTCAGGAACGGTGTGCATTCTACTCCCTTCGGCTTCGGCATGGCTCAATCGGCTTTGTTCACACCCAGTTCCTCCATATCCTCCTCCGAGGCATAGCGGCTCGCCACCTCCAGGTTCTGTTCGATGGCGTGCTTGCCGATGCGGTTGAGCACGTCGCTGTCGCTCAGCTTACGGGCGAGGATGTCTGCCGCCAGTCGCAGGTTTGCGTCGCCGTTCAGGTTGATGTACTGCTGCGGGTCGTCGGTCTTCACGTAGATGTCCGTCACCTGCCGCCACGTGTGCAGCGGTCCGTCGTAGCGCCCTCGGATGAACGCCGCCGAGTAATCGACACCGAATTTCTCCTTCAGGTCCTGCATCAGCGCGTCGAACTGTCCCACAGCGAGCTCGGCACAGATTCTGCCGCACTCGATACGTGCCTTCAGTTCGGTGTCGTGCTGCTTGTGGCGGTCGAGCGCCTGCTTCACGGCCATGTAGATGTTGAATATATGCTTGCGGTACTCGTCCTCGGTGCCGTCGAGGTAGTCGAGCCACAGCTTCAGGCGGTCTCCGAAGTTCTGGTTGTGTATCGCCTCGTACTCCTCCTGCCTGCGGAATGTCTCGTTGCAGAGCTGCTTCGTCCGCTGACGGTACTTACCCGCCCGCTTGATGGCGTCAATACCGTCAGAGATAGCCAGTCGCGCCACCTCGTTGGCGATGCCGATCATCGTGTTCACCAGCGAGTTCGCCCTGTCCCAGCCCGCCATGTAGCGTTCCTCCGTCATGTTCGGGTTCGCAGCCAGTACCTGATTGGAGTGCCTGCGTGTATAGTAGAATGGATTTGCTGCCATAGTGTCTTATACCTTTATATTATTTCAATACCAGTCTGAGCGCAAACAGCGCGTCGCCCTTACTTACCCCCCCCCAATACGGTGTCATAGACGCGCTCCAGGGCGCGGGGGTTAATGTCCTTGATGCGGTTCAGTTCGGGCACCGTCAGTTTATGTCCTGCCAGCGTCGCAATCTTAAATACCATCGCCGTGCGGCTTAGTCCATTACCTGCGAATATTTTCTTTGCCATCGTTCAGCCCTCCTTCTTGAAAATACTCCAATCTTTGCCGACGGAGTGAGGATAATTCAAGAGTTCGTCAACGGCTGCGGGGGTATATGTAGTCTCCAGCAGGTCGCGCACTGATTGTTTCCAATACACAGTCGCCTTGCCGTCGGTCAATCGCATTACGTCCTCGATGAAGTGCATACAGTCAATCACTTTGTAAGCATCGAACTTGTGCTCACCAAACTCAAACGGCTTGCGCACTACATGGGTGTTGCTCGTCAGCAGTCCAATTTTGAAGTGTTGACAGCCCGCATTCAGTGCCTGATATATCATGTCGAGCGAAGAAGGGAAGTCAATGACCGGCTCGATGCTGGCCCAAGTACGCAGATTCAGTTCATGCAAAAATTTCATCGCCTTGATACGTTCCTCATTTGTTGAAGCATTCTGTTCCAATTCATCGTGGCCAGTCAGTGTAAATCCCGTAGCGAGTCTGCTATTCAGTGTCTCGTGTTCATGGGTAAAGCATCCAACCGATGTCGCCCACTCCTTGCAGCGTTCAACATCCTCCAATCTTGGATTTTTCACAAGCGGCAAGAAGTCGGCGCGTTTGGTCAGAATAGTTACAGGCACCTCGTGTTGCTGAATGCACGATTTGACAATACGCGACATCAAACCGCGCGTCTCCGGCAGATACGGATCGCTGGTGAACGTCATAAACAGCCCACCGTCGCGGATAATCTCGTCGCGATTCTCGATAATCTCCGCCATCGCCAGATGGTAGGCGTGCTCCTCGTTCACCACACCCTTCTTCAGCACGGGTGCATCCTGTCCGAGATAAGCGCCAGACGGGCCTTTCTTCAAGTAGCAGTATAGGCATCCGTGCGAACATCCGATGTAAGGGTTCACACTCCAACGTCCGTATTCCTCGGCATTGCCTTTGGGTCTTGATAGTATCTTCATAATGTTTTTACCTTTATATTATTACTCTTTCCATTCCTTGATTTCCAGTCCGTTCTCCTTGCACGACTGCTCATAGACGGTCATACGCCGCGTGTCCTGTGTGTAGTAGATGCAGAAGCGGTCGGCTGCATCGCGGTGCTCACTGTCCGCAGGGATGTAACCGTACTTTTTCTTTCCGTGATTACGCAGGTGGAGTTGCTTCTTTGTAAATGACGGAACCTGCTGGCGCAGTCTTTTACGAGATTCCTTCTTCTGTCTCTTTTGTTTTGCCTTGGCGTCTGCTTCGGATTTTATGATGTCGCTCTTCTTCGGGAAGTCTGCTATCAACTGCTGCACACCTGGCAAATGCTTATAGGATTTCTTTAACTTCTCCCACAAATACCATGTCTTATCACCCATCTTTGCAATAGGCAGGTGTCCGTTCTGCTCGGCATACTCGCGGATAACTTTCAGCCGACGGGCTATCTCGTCGTTGCTTAACAGGTTGACGGGCTTGTATTCCTCCATAATCTGCAGGAACTCTGGCGTAGGGTTCTTGCGCAGGTATGCTACAATGGTCTTGAACTCTTCTGGTGCCGTGCGTCGCGAAGGCAGATGTCCGTGCTCTTCGCAATACTGTCGAAGCTGCTCAGTACGTCGTTGTGGTGTATCATCGTCCAGGAAATACTTTTCACAGAGGGCCTTGATTTCGGGGAACGTCTCCTTCATGCGGTCGCGACGACGACGGAACTTGTTGGCAAGTGTGCGCTCGGTGACACAGCTTGGCATCCGTCCGTTCTCGCGCTCAAAGCGAATGATTTCCTCGGCCATCTCTGCATCGCTGAGTATGCGGAACTGCGATATCAGCTCCACCATCTCAGGCACCATCGGACGTGTCGGGTAGTTCTTTGCCAGTACGCGGGCTTTCAGGCACAGTTCGTTCTCTTCCTTGCCGTGGTTCTGGTTGGGCTGACGGCCATTCTTGCCGATAAAGTCAATGATGCGCTCTGCCCATGCCGTAGCCTCGAAGTCGGTCAGGTGACGGGCGGTGTAGTCCTGTCGGATGGCAATCACGTCTGGATGATCCTTATGATTATTCTTCAGGGAAGTCCACTTATAGAAATATGGGTCTTCGCCCTTACGCGGCAGACGTCCTTTCTCTTCGATAAACTCCTTGATGAGCGCAATATTCTGTTCGATGCCGGCATCACCCTGCTTGCGTAGCAGACGGAAATAGCTATTGATAGTTTCGTTGGCCTCCATCGCCTCGCGGCGCGACATCATTAGCAGGTACAGCTTGCGTTCCTCGTGGCTGCCATTTGGGATTGGCAGCCGTCCGTGCTGTTCAATGAACTTCAGGATGCGCACCACCACCTGCTCGTCGGTGTTCCAGTTGTTCGTGGTGCCGTCGGTGAGCCCGACAATCATCTCGCGGTAGGTGCGGCAGTGGTCGTGGACGGTAAACTCTCGCGGTCCGTCATCACAGCCAGGATGCAGGTTCTCCAAGTTGTTGAACTCGTCGCGGATGACGTGGATGGTATTCGTCTGCGTCATGTTATCCACCATGTCGAACACCACGGGCTTCTCGGTGTTGGCGGCTGTCAGGCAGCGTCCAAGCTGCTGCATATAGATGATACGGCTGCTGGTGGTACGGAGCATCAGCACGGCATTGACTCGTGGCACGTGTACGCCCTCGTTCAGCATGTTCACCGAGAACATCAGCTTCACGCCATCGCCCTCGTCGCTCTGGAACTGCGCCATTGCCTGCTCCTGCTGCTTGTCGGTCAGATAGGTGTGCAGCAGGCTTACATCGCCCACGTTGAAACCAGCCTTACGGAACCACCCGCACACCGTCTGTTCCATCTGCTCCAGGAAATCGACGCTGGCGCAGAACACGATGACGCGGCGGCAATCCTTTTCAAGATACTTGCGCAGGATATACGGCATACCCTCCGATCGCTCCCAGTCGAGCCGCATGTTGTTCAGGCGGGTGATGCGCCGCTTCTTCTCTGCTTTTGTCAGATACTTCGACGTGTTGATCTTCTCCTCGGCATCGACAAACGATGCGTTGAAGTCAAACAGACCCGTCACGTAGGTCGGCACTGGAAGGATATTACGGTTCCATGCCTCGGCGATTGACATCACGGATGCCACATTGTTGCCAAACAGCTCCTCGGCCATATTGCGGTTGTTGTCGCCGTCGCGCACTGGTGTGGCCGTCGTACCGAACACCTTGGCCTGCGGGTTAATCTTCAGCAGGTTCAGCACGGCGTCACCCCATTCAGGAGCACCGGCACGGTGGAACTCGTCGAGACAAATCAAATCGTAGTCAGTCTTTGGCGTGTCCGTAAAATTAAGGAGCGTATAAGTCATATACTCCACCGTGCCATCTTGTTTGTCACTGTCGCGCCATTTCAGCACGTCATGCACCTGGTCGAGCACAAAGATGTTAGGACCGAGTATCAGCACCTTCTGGAAACTCTCACTGACGGCAGCTATCAGGTACGACTTGCCCGTACCAGTCGGATGAACAACACACGTCCTGTCGCTCGTCTCGAAAGCCTTCATCACTTTCTGATAGGCCGTCTTGTTATGTGCGTATAGTTGCGTTCTCATAAATCATTTGTTTTTAGGTTTGCCATATTTCTCATATATTTCAATAACTTCCGGGTGGTCCTTATGTCTCTTTTTCAAAATAACCCATCCGTTCCATATTACCCTGTCGTCATATTCGCGTGGAAGACGCCCCTCCTTTGCACAAAAGTCGGCCACTATTCTTATACGCCTGTCAACATTCCCCCTCGTACCATATTGTTCTTTTAATTCGTTCAGTTCCTTCCTGTCTTTATGCTTTCGGCACAGAACAGTCCATTTGTTCCAGATGTCGCGGTGGTCGTTGCGACGGGGTAGTCTGTCGTTTTTCCTACAAAATAAAACAACAGGCTCTAATAGTTCTTCAAAGGATAAAGGCATGTTGCCGTATCTGGCGGTCAGTTGCTTCACTTCCGGATTGTCACTGTATAGTCGCATAATATTTATCCAGTTGCGACGCTCTTTCTTGTCATCCTTCATGCCCGGCACTCTGCCATTCTTCTCACAAAAGGCCGTCAGCATCTTTATACGCTTCTCATAATCGGCAAACCGACTATATTGCTCTATCAGCGACTGTACCTCGTCTCTGTCTTTGTAGTCTTTCAAGAGGGCTACCCAGTTAAGATACTCCTTTCTGTCATCTTTTCGCCCTGGTACTCGTTTGTGGCTATCGCAGAATGCCTTTGCCCGCTCTATTCTTTCTGCAAATGGGATCGCATTGTAGTCTTGCGGTACCAACATCTCTATGAGTTGTTTCACCCCCAGTGTATAGTCCTTCACCTCAAACTTACGAGGCTCACGACCTTCGTGTTCGGCCTGCGGAATCTCTATCGTGTCGAACTCATCCTGCAAATCCTTGATGGCCGTGGTAGTGGTGATATTGTCCACCATATCGAGAACCAGCGGCTTTTGAGTATTAGCGGCGGTCAGACAGCGGCCCATCTGCTGCATGTAGATGATACGGCTGCTGGTAGTGCGCAGCATCAGCACGGCATTGACGTTTGGTACATGGATTCCCTCGTTGAGCATGTTTACAGAGAACATCAGCTTTAGTGCCGTACTGTCGTTGTCCTCAAAGCGGCGCATCTGTTTACGCTGCTCGCTGTCGGTCAGACTGCTGTGCATCAGACAGGTGTCGGCAATCACAAATCCTGCCTCACGGAACCAGCCTACAACCTCCTGTCGCATCTGTTCCAAGCTCTCGATGTTTCCACAGAACACGATGACGCGGCGGGCATCCTTATCCAGGTGTTTCTTTAGGATGGACGGCATTCCGTAACTGAGTTCCCAGTGCAACTTCGAGTTGTTCAGGCGATAAATGCGCTCGCGCTTCTCCTTGTCGCTCAGACTGCGGCTGCGCTCGATGCGCTCCTGTGCCTCGCCGACGGTCTTGTCCCACCGAAAGAGGCCGCTGACATAGCGAGGGATAGGCAGGATATTCTGGTTCCATGCTTCGGCAATGGTGATGTGCGAGGCGATATTGTCGCCAAAAAGTTCGTCGGCCATATTGCGCTCGTTGTCGAGATAGCGGATATGCGTGGCGGTCGTGCCGAATACCTTGGCCTCAGTGTTCAACTCCAGCAGGCGGTCAACGGCAGCGCCCCACTCTGGAGCACCTGTACGGTGAAACTCATCGAGACAAATCAGATCATAGTCGGTATGCGGGTTCTCTGTCAGGTTCAGCGTAGTGTATGTCATATACTCCACGCCGCGCTTGCGCCATTTCAGCACGTCATGCACCTGGTCGAGTACAAAGTTGTTAGGACCGAGTATCAGTACCTTCTGGTAACTCTCGCTCACAGCCGCTATCAGATACGACTTACCCGTGCCTGTGGGATGCACCACGCAGGTGCGGTCGGAGGTTTCGAGTGCCTTCATCACCTTGCGGTAGGCTATCTCGTTATGTTTCTTTAAGTCGGTCCTCATTATTATTACCTTTTATATATTATATGTTGTTTTTTACCAGGTGGACTTTTGGGGTGGGCTCTGGTGGACTTGAGCTACCCCTAAAAGTCCATCTTTGCCTCGGTAAAAGTCCACCCCACCCTCCGAGGCCGTTTAAAAACCTTCTTGTGCCCTGCGGGTGGCGCTATCCCTTTTTTTTCTTCGCCTCGCGCTTCTGCTGCTTCTCGGCTTCCTCGCGGCGCTTCTCCTCATGTTCGCCCACGTGCTCCATATATTCCTGGCTCTCCTGACCGAAGTGGTAGCAGTAGCGGGGCTTGCCCCTGCCGCGCTCGATGAATCGCGTATGACTGCGGCGCAGGCTCTCGCGCAGGCTGGGGTCGATGTCTACGGGGAAGTTATACTGCACGAAATATCGCTCCTGACTCTCCGAGATCTTGCGACGGAACCCCTGCGCTATGCCGTTGCGCTGGTCCTGATCCATCCACTGCGTGTACTCATACGAGAACCTGTCGGTGAGCATCGCAGAGAAATAGAATGCTGCGTCGTATGAGAGCGAGTAGCAGGAGTTGGTCCTGTGCATCTTGCCCGCGATTATCGACTCCTTGGGAATCTCCACACACAGGTAGTCGCTGGAGATGTGCTTCGACGACATCTGTATGCCCGTCAGCGCAGCGGTCTCGTTGACCGTCGGCCACGTCTTCGGGTCGCGCTGCAGTATAATCTGCCCTCCCTCGGGCTTCCGTCCGTGGAGGATGTTCTTCCATGCCTGCTGCGAGAAACACATGCGCGTCTGCTGTGCCTCGGGGATAAACCGGAGATTGTTTACCAGAGTCCGGTATTCGTGGTCGAACTCTGTGAATTTCACGGCATCCCACTCCGTGAGCTGCCTCCTCTCGTCGCGCCCACGGAAATGCCACGCCACGTACCAGGGCACCTTTATATATATATTAGCCATTTCGATGTTTGTTGGTTTCTTGCGGTCTGCGCGGCGGGGAGTGCCGTTGTTGATTGCCAGGTCGGCGCTGTGCCGCGTGAGGTTCAGGAAGTCATCCACGATATACCTGTCGAGCAGCCTTACCCGCAGTCCGCGACGCAGCCACTGCTCCATCATCTTCATCGCCATCTCCTCGGAGATATACGTCGGGTCGAAGCCTTCGAGCGTCACCTCCAGCCACTCAGAGAGAACACCGTTGCGCCAAACAGGCGAGTAGCGGCGCTCTATCGCATAGCTCTTGGCGATACCCACACCGCCACGGCACAGCTGGGCGAACATCGCCTCCACGGCGGGGATGACCACGCCTGCCAGCATCACCACCAGCCGACCGTCCTCCTGACACTCCACCGCATAGGCGATGTTGTAAAACGGCCTCGGCTGAAGATAAAAACGATATACGCCCTCCTGGTTTACCGACATAATGCTTTCCGATTAATTCCGAATGATTTCTGTTGTCACTTCTCCACGAGATCCTTTATCCTCCCGTCCTGCATCATCCCCATTATCTCATGCAATGGATAGAGATACGAACCCTCGTCGTGATACACACCGTTGCGGTCCTTGTAGCACACCTTCGTCCTACGGAAACACGAGCCGTGCTTCTTCAGCCAGTCGGGTGTCAGCGTCTCAACGTGCTTGCACAGCGTCTCGGCCTTCACATACCGCTCGTTGAGCCCTTCCATGCCGCGACGGAACTCCTGGCGTAACATCTCTCTCGTAGCCCTGTCCATAGCGTCTCTATCTTATACGCTTGTAAGCGATGGTCAACGGGTCCTTCTGTCTGATACGCTCCAAATGATAGTGTTCGAGCTTCTTTATCGCCTGGGCTGCCGAGCGTGCCGCCTCCACCGCCTTCTCATTAGGCAAAGTGAAAATGCCGGTCTCGCCAACCTTCAGGTCTTTCCACTCTTTTCTTCCTACTCTTTCGCAAATCATAAAATTACTTAATAGTTTACACCTTTCAGACCGAAATTGAGGCAAATGCCGTAAATTTGCAAGTTGGATAAGGAATAGCAAACTGGCACATTCTCAACGCCTTGGGAACTTTCTGTGCCCCTACGGCATCAGCCTCGCCCGCAGTCGTCGGTCTACATACTTACTTACGGGATGGCAAAGGTAAACAGAATTTTTCGGAAACGTTCGGAATGGGTCGGAAATTTATATTTGTTTAACAGATTAATTCAGATTCGTATGGTAAAGAAGAAGAAGGAACTCAGCGCAGCCGAACGCCAACGAAACAACAATTTCGCAGCAGCATTCGACTATCTCAAACGTTTTCACGGCATCACCACACAGGGAGACCTCGCAAAGGCGATGGGAGTCAATAAGGACACCATCACCAACATACTGCGATTCTACACCCCCGTGACCGAAGACAAGATCTCAAAGCTCATGGCAGCTTTCGACGGGATGTTCAATATCCAGTATCTCCGGGGCGAGAGCGACACGATGCTCGCCAGGGATGTCACAAAGGCACCGGCAGACATCGTGACACCCGTCGCAGCCCCCGCATCCCCCACGGCGATACCAGAGCCCTACGCCTCAATCATCGCGGCCAAGGACGAGACAATCATCCTACTGCGCCACCAGCTGAAAAAACTCGAAGAGACGGCAGAGCGCGAGCTGGCAGACAAAGACTCACACCTCGCCACCGTAAAACAGCAGCTCGAAGACCTGCGCATCGTGCTGCACAACATCCAGAACGGGAACCCGCTGGCAGGCTATCCCTTCAAAATCGGTGTTGCCGACGATGGCGAAAAACCGTCCCCGCGACAGCAGAAATAACGCTTTGTTTCCCCATCGTCATTCAGTGAAACGGCTGAAACACCTTTAAACACAGGCATTCCCGCCCCTTCATCGAAAACCAAACGGATCACAAACACAGTTGGAGGGGCGGTTGCGCCGAGGTGCCGCAAAAGAGAGGCAACAGAGCGTAACCCCCTGGAATAAAGGAAATTCAAGTTTAGTCGGTCGCTGATTCGCGCATGGTGCGAAACAGGGCAAAACGGGGTAAAACATACCTCTTGTTTCCCCATGTTTACCCAAAACGCGGATTTTGGGGAAACAAGTGGGGAAACAACGGGGTAAAAATCCTCCGCAATGCCCGTCGCAAAAGCCCTTTCAGGAAGTTGAACTTTTAGATTTGTAAATTTTTAGCGACAGATTATGACAACAACGACAGCAATCATCCACGACCATCGCAGTCGTGCAAAGAAGAACCAGGAGGCGATGCTCGAAATACGTATCACCACCGACCGCCGACACGTGTACCTCTCCACCGGCATCAAGGTGCGCAAGGCAGAATGGGTGGCGGGCAGGGTCATCAACCGCCTCGACGCTCCGGTGCTCAACGACCGGCTCGCAATCATATATAAGAAGGTAGGCGACGAGGTGAACCGTGCCCTCGCCGCAGGAAGGGAGATAAAAGCAAGGGAGATACGCCGACAGGTGTTCGAGGTGAAGGAAGCCCAGCAGGACGACGCGCTGCTGAAATGGCTCGCCGCACAGATACCGGTGCTCAACGTCAGCGAGGGCACACGCAAACACTACTGGCCACTGATAGACCGACTGGAGGAGTTTGACAAGATGCACCAGTGGGAAGATGTTACGATAGAGAACATCTATGAGTTCGACGCCTTCCTCCATGCCCGACATAAGGAATTGAGCGACACCGCCCGGCTGGCGGGAGTGAAACCCCAGAAACTCAGCGACGCGGGCATATACAACTACCACAAACGTCTCCGCGCACTGCTCTACCGTGCCGAACGCTTCGGTAAACTCGCCGCCAACCCCTACGCCAGGCTGCGGGGGCAGTTCAATCGAGGCGACACGGAGAATACCGAATACCTCACCGAAGACGAGATGACCGCCATCCGGCAGCTCGACCTCGAGCGCGGCTCTACGCTCGACATCAGCAGGGATCTTTTCGTCTTCCAGATGTATACAGGACTCGCCTACTCCGACGCGCAGGCTTTCGACTTCTCGAAATACAAACGCATCAACGGTGCCTGGCGCTATATCGGACGACGACGGAAGACCTCCGTAGCCTACGTGTCGGAGCTGCTGCCCCCTGCCGTGGAGATAATCCAGAAGTATCAGGGGCAGGTGCCGCATGTGAACAATGCCGACTACAACCACCGTCTGAAGGAGATAGGCCGTATGGCGGGTATCGAGACGCGGATGCACAGTCACCTCGCCCGACACACATTCGCCACGTGGATGCTCTCGAACAATGTGAAGATGGAGAGTGTCAAACAGATGCTCGGCCACAAGAGTATCATCACCACCCAGAGATATGCAAAAGTCCTCGCAGAGAATGTCTACGAGGACTACGATAAGGTTAAGGTACGGATGACTTAATTCACCAGCGGTTCCTGGTGTCTGGACTCGCGCTCGGCACGGAGACGTTCCTCCTCGGCCTTGCGGATGTCTATCTCGAGTTTGCTCTGGTAGGTGCGGTGGGTCTGCTGACTGATCTCGGTCATGCCCGCCGCCTCACAGACGTATTCACAGCCGATGAAGTACTTGCCGTCGTACTCGAAGACGGTGGGAGTCCAGTCGGAGAGCTTGCCGTCGTCGGGCAACTGCGCCTTCAGTATCTCATAGAGTGTCTCGGTCTTCACCAGAGGCAGCCGCTGACGTTTCTCCTCGGCTTTCATCGCCCGTCGTATGTCGCGTGTCTTCTGGTGGGGCTCGTAGTTCTCGATTGCCTGGATGCGGGTCTTGCCCGTAGTGAGGTCAACGGTGGTCTCCACGGCTGGCAGGTAGGTCTGTTCGCCGTTGATCACCCCGAAGGGTTTCCACTGTCGCAGGTCGGGCTCCTTGTCGAAGCTGACGCATGCTACGCCTCCGGCAAAGCATCGCGGGTTATCCCAGCGGTAGGTCGCCCCGAAGCGCCTCGCCCAGTCGTCGGCCTGCAGCTCGCACTTATGGCAGGCGTGCAGGAATCGGGTTATCAACTTGCCTGTGGCTGTGTCAACCATCACCTTGTAGTAGTGGCGCTGGTCGGATTCCTGCGCCTTGACCTTCGTGGTCTTCTGTCTCTTTGGTTTCGTTTCGTTTGATTCCATAATCGGGTTTGTTTATTATGTTCTTATGTCATTCTGTCTGTGTCTCTCGCCGTGTCTATGGATCATAGAGCGCCACCCTTCGCTGTCCGTACTCGTCGGGCAGCATGATATAAAGGTCGCACTCTATCCTGTCCTGCAGTGCCATGAGCTCGTCGAACGAGTCTATCATCGTCTCGCCGTGACTGAGCCTTCGGTATGCCCGTGTAGGTGTCGGTACAATCAAAAAAGCCATGGTTAGTCAATTCTGATACGGTTTTTATATTTCCTGCCTACGATAAACAGCACTGCGATGACAATCCCCACCACGATACCCTTCAGCCAGCTCCAGGTCTTCTGCCACCATGTCAGTGCCTGTGTGCCGTTGGTGTCCTTCACCTGGTCGAGGGTCTTCGCCAGCGAGTCTTTCAGATGCTTCTCCACCTGCGCCAGCCGCTCGTTATAGGTCGAGTCGAGGGTCTGTATGTGGCTTCTCATCTCGTTGGCCATCTGCTGCATCTGCTGTTGCTGCCGCTGCTGCTCCTGACGTGACAGTTCTCTCTGCGTGGTACGCTGTTCCTGTCGCATCTCCCTTCCGAGCGAGTCCACCCACGTGGTGATGGTCTCCGTCGTAGTCTCCTTCTCATGCTCCTGCGAGGCGTATTCCTGCATCGCAGCCCAGACGGATGCGGTAACGATACTGTCGATGTCCTCCACCGTCTGCTGCTTGTGTGCCTCGTGCTTGGCCTCGGTCGCCATCGAGTCGATGTTCACCGTATGCTGCTGATGCTCGTGTATCTCCTTGTGACTGGCACAGCCTACGACACACAACACTCCCCAGGCGCCGATCACCGACACCATCATAAACATCATGGCTCGCATCAGCCGCCATGTGTTCCTAAGAAATCTCTTTACCGTTCTCATTTCGCTTTTTCTTTAAATTCTCTCGACAAAGGTATAAAAAACCCGAAAATGTTCTGGGACAGTTTTGGCAGTCACGGGGACTGGCTCCTGTGGTCGTAGCATTCTTGCGAGACCCAGGTGCCTGTCCCCATGACTGCGGGGTTTTACTTCGGCAACCGATACAGCGGCACGGCATCGTCACCAAAATGCCGGCGCAGAGCGGCGATATAATGCGGTTGCACGGCAGGACTCTCCAAGAAGTCATAGTGACGCTTGTCGGTCAACTGTACCAGCACCGTATGCCGCGTTTCGTCATAGTGCTCGAAGCGCAAGGACTGGAATACCTCGCGCCCCTGCTCCGTCTTGGCCACGGAGAGCAGGTCGGCCATCATCCGCCCGAAAGCGTCACGATACGGCTGCTGCTGCGGGTCGGTGGCAAACATATCCGGCTCAATGGGCAACCGTGCCTTGCTCACCACGATGCCGTAGGCCATGCCCAGACTGGTGCGCTCCACGTGGAAGAGTATCGCCTCGGGGTCGCCCATCTTGCGCCGTCCGGGGTAGCACAGGTCGTAGGTGAACGTGATGTCGGTCTGCGGCGGCACCTCCCGTGCCATGCGCTGCAAGTCCTGCTGCACGGCATCGAGCACCTTCTGCTTGAACGAGCGGAACATCGGATAGGCATTCGGCGCAATGCCCAGGTACTCCTTCAGTTCACCGAACGGTATGCGCACGTCGGCGGCGGTCTGCTCCTTGCGCATCCGCTTCATCAGCATCAGGTAGATGCGCGGTGTCGAACGCTTCGTGGAGTACATCGCAATCATCTTCAGGTGGTTCACGTAGCCGTCCTGCATGTTGAACGCCCATATTGCCACGTCGGGATTGATCTTCACGTCGATATACGGCTGCTGCATCTTCGTGTAGTCGGCCTTGCCCTCCTTGTTGGTGTAGTGGTAGTAGTCGCCCGTCTTCTCGAATCCAAAGGTGGTGAACACGTTGGCCAGCTCGGTCTTGTCCGTCGGCTGTCCCTGCTCGTCGGTCACGGTGTATTCCACCTGCAGGTTGATCTCGTCGATGGCCTTGCGGGCAGCCCCGTAGTTCGACGGCTCGATGCCGAGGTCTTGCAGGTAGATGCGGAACGGCGGTATGCCCTCGCGCAGCACGTGCTCGGTGAACAGCGACTTCGGGGTGTTCCTGGCCTTGTCGAGTTTCAGTTCATAGAACTTGCGGATATACCCTTGCAGGTGTTCGCTGACCATGAGCAATGCTTGTTGCTGGATGAGCGACATCCCGCCACTGAGCTTCGTGTAGTTCCACGGGGTCTTCACCCACGACCGCTGGGCCACCATCTGCTGCATCAGTGCCAACTGCTGCTGTTTGTCTGTCTGTGCCATAATCTGTATAAATGTGTACTTAAACTATAAACTGGTTACACTATCAGGTGCCGTTAAACTATATTTCAGGTGTACCTAAACTATAATTCGGTTACACTTCTCGCGTCTTGCGCCCTTTGTTTATGGGCATTCCTGCTCTCGGTAATATACTATACATCATACGATACTCGTTTTTTTCTCTCCTATAGTCATTATGTATATTTATCTTATATTAGCGATTTGCGAAACCCGCTGTATATCGGCCTTTGAGCAGCATTTAGTGTAACCGACTTATAGTTTAGGTACACTTTCAGCGTGGTCATAGCGTAACCGATTCAGAGTTGTCGTGACATCCTTTGGTGTCCATTTATATAGTTCTGGCAACCTTCTTGGTGCCCTCCTGCACGTCGAGCCAGAGGTCGATAGCCTGGATAACGAGGTTGCCGATGGTCTCGCCGCGTGAGAGCTTCAGATTGTTGAGCCTGCGGTACATCGACATGGGGATGTAGGTCTGTACTCCCTTCGTCGGTTCCTGCGGCTTGGGCTGACTTGCCTG
>Ga0256407_10006808_pt1 | contig 17497 bp, 13 predicted proteins | sample RumenRJG_04DNA_FD_193489 | JGI IMG/M metagenome (GOLD analysis project Ga0256407, IMG submission 193489) | Bovine rumen microbial communities from Lethbridge, Alberta, Canada - RJG_04 | ecosystem: Host-associated > Mammals > Digestive system > Stomach > Rumen | place: Canada: Alberta...
TTGGTTTCCTTGCCGTCACCCTCATCCTTAAGGCCGCCCAGGTCGTAGAACAGCTTGCAGAAATCGAAAGTCTTGTCCGCAAGAATCTTCGCCCGGTTATACATCTCACTGCCTTCCTCGAAGAAGTTCGGATAGCTCTTCAGCTGGTGTGTGCAGGACGGACATGCGGAAACGATATAATCGTAGTTCTCCGCCTGCATGCCCTCAATATTAATCTCGGCTTCCTTTGCCGCATTCTCCAGATCACCCATATTGGAAGCGGGACATCCGCAGCAGGCCTGTCCCATGGGGAAGTCTACCTTATAGCCGATGGAATTCAGGTCAACAATAACGTCTCTTGCCAGGTCCGGATATACGAAGTCAAGCAGACATCCTGCAAACAGGGCGATGGTTCCCTTCTGCTCTCCCTCGATTCTCTGCGGGATCATCGGGAAAATGTCGCGGAACGGCACCTTCGCAATGTTCGGGAAGCTTCTTCCCTCGGTCAGTCCCGACAGGAACATCGGAAGATGGCGGATCATCGGTGCGCCCTTGGCAAATGGTCCCTGTGCCACGGAAGCAATGCGCAGCATGGAGTGGAACAGCTTTCTGTCCGTCACGGCATCCAGCGCAAACTTCTTCACCGCATCCGGATGCTCTTCCATGCTCTTCTCGCGGAGCTTCAGGATCAGGTCGGTGATCTTGATGCCGCCGCCGCAGACTTCCTTACATCTGCCGCACTGCAGGCAGATGCTCTGAATCTGCTCTGCTCTGTCCTCGGACACCAGGAAGTGGGTCAGCAGGGTGCCGATACCGCCGGTGTATACCTTGGAGCCGTATACATGGCCGCCTACCAGCGCAAAGGCCGGACAGACATCCAGACATGCACCGCAGCGGATGCAGTCAAATACCTGACGGAAATCCTCTTCCGCAAGAATCGCACGGCGTCCCGGATCGTCCAGAATCACTGCGTAGAATTCCTTCTTCTCTTTTGTATCATTTTCCTTATCCGATACGACATCGCAGGCACCCGTATACATGGAAATATAGGAGGTGATCCGCTGGCCTGTGCCGTTTCTCGGAAGGGCCTTGAAGATCGGTGCCGCATCCTTTAAGGACTTGACGAACTTTTCAATTCCGAAGATATAGAGATGAATCTTCGGCAGGGTTCCCACCATGCGGCCGTTGCCTTCATTGGTCATGGTGAAGAGGGTTCCGGTCTCGGCCACCGCCACGTTGGCGCCGGACACGCCCATGTCCGCATGGGTGAACCGGTCTCTCATGACCCGTCTCGCCGTCTTTACCTCCTCAGAGATAATCGGCTCATTCTTTTCCTTGGTATAGTCCGTGAAGAGGTCTGCCACCTGCTCCTTGTTCAGATGCAGCGCCGGCATAACCATGTGGACCGGTGTATTGCCTTCCAGGGCAATGATGAATTCTCCCAGGTCCGTCTCCTGGACCAGGACGCCGTCATCCCCCAGAACCTTATTAAAATGAATCTCCTCGGAAGCCATGGATTTGGACTTGACGATGGATTTTACCCCCTTCTCCTTTACCAGGTTCCGAATCCACTCCATTGCCTCTTCGGTGCTGTGGGCATGGAAGACCTTACCTCCCCGCTTCTCACAGTTTGCCGTGAATTCCTCGATCATCTCATCCACATGATCGGCAGCGTAGGTTTTGGCTTCCTTAATCTTTTCGCGGGTTGCCTCGAAATCAACTCCTGCGTAGGCATTCTCTCTCTTTGCCGGGTAGGTCTTGCAGAAGTTTCCCAGTGTTCTCGCCAGGGTGGAATTATCCAGAGCGGAACGTATTTCCTGTTTCAGTTCATTGCTGGCCATATCTGTTCCCTCCTTTCCGATTATCTGTCATCCACAACGATGGCGGTCAGTCTGATGGGACCGTGCACGCCGACGGTGCCGACGCACTCGATATCCGCCGTGCGGCTGGGTCCTGTGACAAAGCCCACAAAATTCGGCATCTCGGGGAGATTTGCCAGCAGCTCAAACATATCATCATATTCGGGGACGATGGTGGATCCTTTGACGATACCGAAGTAGGATTCCGACATGGTAGCCACGATTCTCTCATCCACCACGTCATGTCCCTGTACCAGGGTTCCCAGCTCGGCAATGCCGTACTGTGCCTCGGAGACGCCGCCCTTTGCCGTCTCCCCGTGCAGACGGATATGGTCGGTATAAACCGTAATTCCCGCTTCCTCAAGAGCTGCCTTCACGCCGGTCTCCTCAAGCAGCGGAGTCTCGGCCAGGCAGGTGTCCGGAATGTCAAGTTCCTTCATCAGACCGGCCAGGGTCTTTCCCAGGTCCTCTGCAGAGGAACGGACGCAGCGGCCGTCCACCTTTTCCAGATTCGTTTTGAATCTCTCATACAATTCATCGGTAATTTTATTCATTGTTAACTCCTTCCCGGAGGTTATGCATATCCCTTCTCTGTAAAATGCCCCGGGCAGTGATGCGGCACTTCCGCAATGCCCGGGGCATTATTCACATATCAGAGATCACTTTCTGCATTTCACGTCTTATTTCACGCCCAGCCAGTTTGCGATAACCATCTTCTGGACTTCCGAGGTTCCCTCATAGATCTCGGTGATCTTCGCATCGCGCATCATCCGCTCGATGGGATAATCTCTTGTGTAGCCGTAGCCGCCATAGAGCTGCAGGCAGCGGCGGGTAACATCGCTGGCGTTCTGTGCAGCCACAAGCTTTGCCATAGCGGCAAGATGGCTGTAGTTCTCTCCATTGTCCTTCGCGCAGGCTGCCTGATAAACCAGAAGCTTTGCAGCCTCGGTGTTGGCCGCCATCTGCGCCAGCTCAAACTGGGTGTTCTGGAACTGGGAAATGCGCTTGCCGAACTGTACACGGCTGTTGACGTATTCCACGGTCTCCTTGATGGCGCCCTCCGCGATACCCAGAGCCTGTGCGGCGATACCGATACGTCCGCCGTCCAGCGTCATCATGGCTACCTTGAAGCCCTTGTTCAGCTCGCCCAGCATGTTCTCCTTCGGAACCTTCACATCCTCAAGAACCAGTTCTGCCGTTGCGGATCCGCGGATTCCCATCTTCTCCTCGTGCTTTCCGATGGAGAAGCCTTCCATATCCTTCTCAACGATGAAAGCGGTAATGCCCTTATTGCCCTTTTCCTTGTCGGTCATGGCAAATACGACATAAATCTCTGCCGGGCCGGCGTTGGTGATGAAGATCTTGGTTCCGTTCAGAAGCCAGTAATCGCCCTTATCCACAGCGGTGGTCTTCTGGCCTGCCGCATCGGTTCCTGCGTTCGGCTCGGTAAGGCCGAAAGCGCCCAGCTTCTCACCGGAAGCCAGGGGAACCAGATACTTCTGCTTCTGCTCCTCGGTACCGAAGTGATAGATCGGCCATGCGCAGAGAGAGGTATGTGCGGATACGGTTACGCCTGTGGAAGCGCAGACCTTGGAGAGCTCTTCAATGCACTGCACATAGGAAAGGTTATCCATGCCGGTTCCGCCGTATTCCTCCGGGAACGGGATTCCCAGCATACCAAGCTCGCCCAGCTGTGCCACAGTCTCTTCCGGGAATCTCTCTTCCTTATCGAGGTCCGCTGCGATGGGCTTCACGGTATTCTCGGCAAAATCTCTGTACAGGGAAATCAGTTCCTGGTGGGTATCATCAATCTGAAACATGTGTTTCTCCTTTCACTTATGCTTTTTTCTTCCGGAACTCTTCAATCATCAGCGGAAGAATCTTCTTCACATCTCCCACGATGCCGAGGTCGGCGATGGAGAAGATGGGAGCTTCCTCATCCTTATTGATTGCGATAATATACTTGCTGCCCGACATTCCGGAAATGTGCTGTGTCGCACCGGAAACGCCGCAGGCAATGTAAAGCTCCGGAGCAACGATCTTGCCGGACTGTCCTACCTGCTGCACTCTCGGAAGCCAGCCATTCTCAATAACGGGACGGGTACCGCCGACAGCTCCGCCAAGAACCTCTGCCAGCTCCTTGCACAGTCCCAGATTCTCCTCGGAACCGATGCCGCGTCCGCCGGTTACGATAACCTTCGCATCTTCGAGGTTGACGGCCTCTCCCGCTTCCGCGATGAGCTCCACAACTTTAGCGCGAAGCTCCGCATCAGAGGAAAGCTCTTCGATGTCCGGAACGGTCTCCGGTGCAGGATAGCTTGCGCCGCGGACACTCACAACCGCAGCCTTTGTCTCCACCTGCAGGGTCTCCTGGATGGTGCCGCCGTATACCGGACGGGTCACCTGGAGCTTGCCGTCTTCGCAGGCAAGGGCAATGGCATCATTCACAGAGCCGGCGCCGATTCTTGCGGCAATACGCGCGCAGACCAGCTTTCCGATGGGCGTTGCTGCCAGAAGCACCAGGTCAGCTCCGCACTCCTGTGCCTTCTTTGCTACGGCATCAGTAATGACATCTTCCATAAGAGCGCCTTCTGCGGGAGCTACAGATACAGCTACGGCTTCCGCGCCCAGTGCCTGTGCGGCGGAAAAGAGCTCAAGACTTGCGCCTACAGGAGAGCCATCCTTCTTTTCAACAAAAATCAAAGCTTTCATTGTCAACCCTCCTTATCACAGAACCTTGTCAGCAGCCAGAACCTCGAAGGCCTTTGCCAGAGCTGCTTCCGGATCTTCTTCCTGAATCTTCACGCCTGCGGTCCTCTTCGGGGGCTCCTTGTAGGAAATATGGGAAATCTTTACGTCAGCATCTCCGTCTCCCAGCGCAAGTGCATCCTTTCCGATGGTCGGGATTACTGCACGGCGGGCTGCCAGCTTGCTCTTGATGCTCGGATAACGGGGATCATAATTCGGTTTGGAGATGGTCATGATGCAGGGAAGTGCAGCTTCCACCATCGCATATCCGGTCTCCAGCTCCTTCTTCAGCGTAACCTTTCCCTCTCCGGGCGTTACTTCCACGACGTCTGTGACGAAAGGCAGTCCCAGCTTCTCGGCCAGGATCTCTCCGACTTCTCCGCCGATATAATCGGTGGACTCTCTGCCGCAGAGCACCATGTCAAACTGCTTTCCTGCGTCAGCTTCTATCTTCTTAATACCGGCCGCCAGAAATGCTGCCGTCACGGATGCATCCGCTTTCTCCGGTCCTTCAATCTGTGCGGCATTCTTTGCGCCTACAGCCAGGGAATTCTTCAGGCAGACCTTATCCGCCTCTGTTCCTACGGTAGCAACGGTGATGGTTCCGCCATTGGCCTCCACAAAACGCGTTGCAAGTTCAAGCGCATAGGTGTCAAAGGCGTTTCCCTGCGGCTCCGCCTGAGACAGATCCGGTTCTCCGGAAGTCCCAAGGCGGATTTCCACAGAATCATCCGGAACCTGTTTCATACATACGAGAATTTCCATACAGCATACCTCCTCTTTGGTTTTCTGTTACAGCGTATAGCAGACTTTACCCGGGTTCAGAATCATATTCGGGTCAAAGACCTTCTTAATGCCCTCCATGAGCGCCATATTCACCGGTCCTACGGACTCTGCAAGATACTTCACCTTGCCCCGTCCGATGCCGTGCTCGCCGGAAACCTGTCCTCCGCAGGAAACAGCGTGCTCATACAGCTTCATGAAGTATTTATCTACACGGCGCTTGAACTCTTCCTCTTCCAGGTCATTGCTGCACTGGTAAATATGAAGGTTTCCGTCGCCGGCATGGCCGAAACTCTTGATGATAAGACCGCACTCCTCGCCGTACTCCTTGGCAAAGGTCAGGAAGGAAGCGATATTGTTGACCGGAACGACCACATCGCACTCATCGAGCAGTTTCGTCTCGGCTTCAATGGCCTCCAGGAAGCTGGAGCGTGCAGCCCAAGCATCCTTGATCTTGGCGGGCGTATCCGCCACCAGAACATCGAGAGCGCCTTCCTCCAGCACCATCTCGCTGCACTTCTCCACCATGTCGAGAAGGGTGTCCTCATCCTCGGCATCAAAGGTAATCAGCAGATAGGCACCGGCAGTCACTCCCTCAATGACCTGCGGGAATACGGAACGGCCGATGTAGCGCTCACTGGAAAGAACAATCTCCCTCTCCATGAACTCCAGGGCCTGGGGTCCGAGATTGGCCTTTTTGATCTTCGGGACCGTGGAGATTGCCGTTTCCAGATCCTCAAAGGGAACAACCAGACTGATAACCTTCTTCGGTGCGGGAATAATCTTCAGCGTCAGCTCTGTGATGATGCCCAGGGTTCCTTCACTGCCGATCATCAGGTTCAGCAGGCTGTATCCGGAACTGGTCTTGCTGACAGCGGCGCCGAAGCGGGTGATCTCGCCGCTCGGAAGAACCACCTTCATGGAAAGCACATAATCTCTGGTGGTGCCGTACTTGACGGCGCGCATGCCGCCGGCATTCGTCGACACGTTGCCGCCCACGGTAGCCAGCTTTTCACCGGGATCCGGCGGATAGAGATATCCCTGCTTCTGGCAGTCCTCGGCAAGGTCCTGCAGAAGAACGCCGGGTTCGATGGTGACCGTGAAGTTCTCAAAATCATAGCTGAGAATCCGTTTCATTCTGGTGGTATCGATAACGACGCCCCCCAGTACCGGAACGCATCCGCCGGCCAGTCCCGTGCCTGCGCCTCTGGGCGTCACGGGAATCAGATTCTCATTGCATATCTTCATGACCGCCGCAATCTCTTCTGTGGACGTGGCCATGAGCAGTGCCTCCGGGGCATGTTTTCCGTAGATGGGCATCTCGTCGTGGGAATAATCCTCATTGATATCCTCTCCCGTCAGAAGATGTCCCGGCGCCGCCTGCTTCAGAAGCTCAATCAGCTCCGGTGTCAGAGTGTTGTAAGTTGCCATCCGTTTTCTCCTTTCTGAATTCGGTTCCAAATTGTGTCTTTTCAACACGTCAGATAACTGAGCCTCAGAACAGCATGGGCATCAGATAACATACAAGTCCGCCGATAACGGTGAACAGCACACAGTACTTGATAACTCCCTGCAGGATAAGACTTTCCTTGCCGGGCATTCCAACGGCCGCCAGACCGATGGCGATGGACTGGGGGCTGATCATCTTGCCGATGCCGGCACCCATAACATTCGCCGCGGCAAGCCATGCGGGATCCGCACCGATCTCCGCAGCTGTCATGGCCTGCATGCTTCCGAAGAGAACGCAGGTACTGGTTCCGCTTCCGGTGATAAATGCACCGAGAACGCCAATCAGCGGAGATACCAGCGGGAAGAAGGAGCCGGTCTGTGCCAGCAGGGTGGAAATATCCTTCGTCATGCCGCTGTGGTCCATGATCTTTGCCGTTGCCACAACACAGCAGATAGTGAAAACTGTCTTCCAGTTGGATTTCAGTGTCTTTCCGTAGACCTTCATGATTCTCGCGGGACTTGCCTTCTGGATAAGACCGCCCAGGAATGCAGCCACAAAGATGATGACACCGGGGGTATTCACCCAGGGGAAGGTCAGCGCTGATGTTCCTTCCACCGGATACACATGTACCGAGGTCTTGATGGCGGACAGCGGGTCATGTACTGCCGGCACCAGGGAAGTAATCAGAAGGAAAATCAGAATCAGGATAAAGGGCGCCCATGCCACCAGAGCATCATTCGCCGTAATCGGGGCATCATCGCCCGCCGCGGATGTGGTTCTGTACTCTTTGGGAATCGGAGTGCCTTTTCTCATCCGGCACAGGGCAATCAGGACGCCCAGGCAGATGACGGAACCGATAACATCCGGAAGCTGCGGTCCGACAAACTTCGCTGTCAGGAACTCCGGAACAACGAAGGAAACCGCTGCAGCTGCAGTGATGCCGAAGACGCCCTTCAGTGCCTTCGGGCCTCCGCCGAAAATCATGATCATAAAGAACGGGGAGATCAGGAACAGCAGGCACTCAATGGTAGCAATAGCGCCGCAGAGGGGAAGAATCTCTACGCCGGAAACGGCACTCAGGGTCATCGCCGGAACGCCTACCGAACCGAACGCTGTGGGCATGGCGTTGATAACGAGACAGGCAACGATGGTCTTCACCGGGTCAAAACCCAGAGCCACAAGAATACCGGCCGGAATAGCAACTGCGGTACCGAAGCCCGCCATGCCTTCCATAAAGTGACCGAATCCCCAGGCGATAATCAGCATCTGGATTCGTCCGTCCGCGGAAACACCGGCCAGCATTTTTTTAATTTTTTCCATGGCGCCGGTTTCCAATGTCAGATTATAAGTGAAAAGGGCGGAAATAATGACCAGACAGATTGGCCAGAGAGCATTCAGCGTTCCCTCCAGAGCAGCTGCACCGGTGAGGAAAAGAGCATGCTTCCAGAAGAAGGTTGCAAGAACGGCAGCAATTACGGCAGCGATGCCGCATGCCTTGAAGCCCGGCATTTTAAGTCCTGCCAGTGCAACCATAAGCCAGAAAATCGGCAGCATTGCGAGCAAAAAGTTGATGACAATCATAAATATCTCCTTGTCTGGTATGAAAATAAGTTCCGAACGGTATGGTTGAAAACCACCATCGATCTGTTTAATATTCTACCGCAAACATTGGTATTTTTCAACAAACAAGTGTCATGAAAGCATCGTTATATTATGAGGTTCTGCTAAAGCATCACAAATTTTTCATTGACGCAAAAATGCCTGTGTATCATCCGGCGGGATGAGACACAGGCATCTGAAAATCATAGTTAAAGCAGAGCGTCCGGGCAGGCCGGTTTTTCAGAGTTCCGTCCGGTTCCAGTACTCTCGCCCCCGGAAATACAGCACCAGGCAGATGGCCACGGAGAGAAGTGACCCCATGGGCGCCGCAAGTCCCATGGGAAACAGAGTTTCCGGGAACAGCTTTGATGCAAGGTAAGCTCCCGGAATACGCACCAGCAGAACACTGGCCATGTTGTGGGCAAAGGAATACATGGCCTTCCGGTAGGCGCTGAAGAATCCGCTGAAGCAGAAATGGATTCCCGCAATCATGCAGTCCGCCGAGTAAGACCGCAGATACTGGCCGCCCAGCCGCACCACATTCGGGTCATTTTTTACAAAGCAGGACACCATCGGCTCCGCGGCAAACTGGCACAGGACAAAGATAACAAATCCGAAACCGATGATGATGCGGATGCCGAAACGCAGCGCCTCCGCGCTTCGGTTATGGTACCCGGCCCCCGCATTCTGGGCTGCCACAGAAGAAACTGCAGCCGACATGGCAGAGGGCACCAGAAACAGGAAACAGATGATCTTTTCCACGATACCCACCGCAGCAGCCACACTGACACCCCGGGCATTGGCAATCGCCGTGATCACCAGAAAGGATATCTGAATCAGTCCCTCCTGAAATGCGATGGGAATTCCCACCGCAAGAATTCCGTGTATCGTGTTCTGTTCGAAGGCAAGGTCTTCTTTTCCGGCCTTTACGCCCATATGAAACCTTTTGAGCGCCAGGAAGGCCATCCCCACGCTCAGTCCCTGGGCTGCCACCGTAGCCAGAGCCGCTCCGGCGGCCCCCATGGCGAAGGGACCGATGAGCACATAATCCAGCACAATGTTGAACACACCGGCGATGGCCACAAAGTACATGGGACTCTTCGTATCCCCCAGTCCCCGGAAGATGCTGCTGATGACATTATAGGCAATGATAAAGGGAACTCCCGCAAAGCAGATAAAAAGATACCGCCGCGCCTCCTCGTAAGCCTCCGGCGGCACCGCCAGAAGCCGGAGAATCAGGTTCAGTCCCATCAGAAGCAGCACTGTCGACGCCGCTGCCACTGCCGCGAACAGCGTCACGGAATTCCCGACGCTCCGCGCCGTTCTCGGACCATCCTTTGCCCCCACCGCATGGCTGATCGATACCGTGGAGCCCATGGCAAGGCCCACGATGACTACGGTCAGCATGTGCATTACCTGGCTTCCCACCGCCACGGCGGAGATGGTGCCTGCCCCGTTGTACTGCCCGGTGATGAACATGTCCGCCAGACCGTAAAAGGTCTGCAGGAAGCTCGCCACCAGATACGGCCCGGAAAACCGCAAAAGTATTCGCGTAATATTTCCCTGTGTCAGATCCTGCTGCATAGTATCTCCATTTCCATTCCCTTTTTCGTCCAAACCGTTACATTATAGTATAAACCGCCCCGGTCCACAAGCGCTTTCTGCCATTATCGCTGTAAAGTGTCGTCCCGTCTTCTTCCCTTTCTCCCCCGCAGAAAAACCCGGAAGAAACTCTCTGTATCGAGAGCTTCTCCCGGGTTTTCACAATCCCTCAGGGAAACATTATATATGGATGTATCAGAACTTTCCTGCTTTCGCTGCTTCTTCAATAGAAACTGCGGTAGCCACGGTCATGCCGACCATCGGGTTGTTTCCTGCGCCGATAAGGCCCATCATCTCCACGTGCGCCGGTACGGAGGAGGAACCTGCGAACTGGGCGTCACTGTGCATGCGGCCCATGGTATCGGTCATACCGTAGGAAGCCGGTCCTGCTGCCATGTTGTCCGGATGAAGGGTACGGCCTGTGCCGCCGCCGGATGCCACGGAGAAGTACTTCTTTCCTGCCTCGGTGCGCTCCTTCTTGTAGGTGCCGGCCACCGGATGCTGGAAACGGGTCGGATTGGTGGAGTTGCCGGTGATGGAGACATCCACGTTCTCCTTCCACATGATGGCAACGCCTTCCTGAACGTCATTGGCGCCGTAGCAGTTGACCTTCGCGCGCGGGGAGGACGGATCCTTGGAATAGCACTTGCGGAATACTTCCTTCAGCTCGCCGGTGAAATAGTCATACTCGGTCTCCACGTAGGTGAAGCCGTTGATTCTGGAGATGATCTGGGCAGCGTCCTTGCCGAGGCCGTTCAGGATGACCCGGAGGGGCTTCTGACGGACCTTGTTGGCCTTTTCTGCAATACCGATGGCACCCTCAGCGGCTGCGAAGGACTCATGTCCTGCCAGGAATGCGAAGCACTCGGTATCCTCTTCCAGAAGCATCTTGCCCAGATTGCCGTGGCCGAGACCGACTTTTCTGCGGTCTGCAACGGAACCCGGAATGCAGAAGGCCTGCAGGCCCTCGCCGATGGCTGCAGCGGCCTCAGATGCCTTGCGGCAGCCCTTCTTGATGGCGATGGCCGCGCCGATGGTGTAAGCCCACTTTGCGTTCTCAAAACAGATGGGCTGAATACCCTCAATCAGATGATATACGTCCAGTCCTGCGTCCTTGGTAATCTTCTCCGCCTCTTCGATAGAGCCGATGCCATACTCGGCAAGCTTTTCAAGGATCTGTTTCTCTCTTCTCTCGTATGATTCAAATAAAGCCATCTCGTTATCCTCCCTCTATCATTCCTTGCGCGGATCGATGAATCTTACCGCATCAGCCACACGGCCGTACTGGCCGGAAGCCTTCTTCAGCGCCGTGTTCGCATCATCGCCGGCCTTGATGAAGTCCATCATCTTGCCGAAGTTCACATACTTGTAGCCGATGATTTCATCATTCTCATCCAGCGCCAGATCCGTGATATAGCCGTCGGTCAGCTCCAGATAACGAGGTCCCTTGGACAGGGTTCCGTAGGTTGTTCCGATCATGGAGCGGGTTCCCTTGCCCAGGTCTTCCAGTCCTGCGCCGATCTGAAGTCCGTCCTCAGAGAATGCACTCTGGGAACGTCCATAGACGATCTGGAGGAAAAGCTCACGCATGGCAGTGTTGATGGCGTCACAGACAAGGTCCGTGTTCAGCGCCTCCATTACGGTCAGACCCGGAAGAATCTCGGATGCCATGGCTGCGGAATGGGTCATACCGGAACATCCGATCGTTTCCACCAGTGCTTCCTGGATGATGCCGTCCTTCACGTTCAGGGACAGCTTGCAGGTTCCCTGCTGGGGAGCACACCAGCCGATACCATGGGTATAGCCGGAGATGTCCTTGATTTCCTTAGCCTTCACCCACTTTGCTTCCTCCGGAATCGGAGCTGCGCCGTGGTGAACACCCTGCGTCACGGGACACATGTTGTTGACTTCTGCAGAATAAATCATACCTTTTTCCTCCTGGATGTTATTTACAGGCCTTTCGCCGGCTCTCCGGCGCCGGGCCTCTCAGGTACTTACATTACAGTATATGACTGACCACATACTCTGTATATTATCGCATTGCCCGGGAAAGTAGTCAAGACTGACCGATGGCACCCATCGATATTTACCTCTGCAGCCACTCATCCTTCACCGGGTCGTATTCGAAGATATAATTCCAGTTCCGCACCGCGAAGCGGACCTCTGCCGTGAATTTCTCCGCACTGTCGGTCCCCAGGGCGACAGCCCTGCATTCGGCGCCGAAAACCTCCACCGTACCTTCATCCATCACGGTCATGCCCTGATCCAGGTATTTCTTCGATGTCTCATTGTATTCCAGGATGCTGCAGACCTCTTCAAAATCCGGAATATACGGTTCATCAAAGGTTACGCCCTCCGGCAGGCCGTCGGCCCCGATGGGTCTTACCGTGTTGCTGATATCCATGGTCTTTTCGTCCCAGCAGGTGAATTCCGCCTTTGCCGGATCCGTGCCGGCATAGTTGTAATTTATGCTGGTATCCAGCGTTCCGGGAATCGGAATCGTCTCCCCGCTCAGATCAAACAGCTCCGTCGGGAAGGATACGTCCCCGGTGGGCACATTCATGTAGAGCCAGTCCTTCCCGTTCACATGCACAAGATACCCGTCCGGCTCGTACATGTAGGTGGAACAGATGGCCGCATCCCCGGCGTTAATCTGCACTCTGCAGTACATCTCATCCGGGTTGTCCTCGAGTACCTCCATGGAAAAGGTTCTTCCGGCATCATCCAGGATGTATTTCTCACCGCATCCAACCCAGTACATATAGTCCTCAGGGATCTCCCGATACTCTTCCTTCACCAGGTCCGGATACTCCGCAAAGGACAGGGGCACATCCACCCCGCCCATCCTGGAGGTAAGGTATCCGTCATCCGCAAAGATGCGAAGTTCATGATATCCGAGGTTAAAGCCGAAGCCTTCCGCCGGCTCGCTGCTCACGGCAAAGCTCTTTACCTTTTCCTCCATATCCGAATCAAATCTAAGGTCCGGATATGCCTTCCGGATGGCCTCCGCGATGACGGCCCCGGCCTTCTCCGGGTCCATGAGGACCTGGGATACCGCCATTTCCTTTCCGGTGGCCGGATCGTAGCAGAAGCCCTTCTTCTCATGAACTTCCGTATGACTGTCAGGATAAAAGCTGTAAAACTCCATCAGGCTCAGCACCCGGTCGTCCGCCCGGACCGGGACAACCGACATATGGGCAGTGCAATTATCATAGTAACCTTCCTGACCTGCCAGGAACTCATCATAATACTCCCTGAGTTCCTTTTTGGCCTTATCCATCCGTTCCTTTGTCTTTTTGCCATACTCCTCCAGGGCGTTCTTCAGCTCCGGATGGTCAGCATCTGCCACCGTGAGAGTTGTCCAGTTTATACCGCCGACATTGTCCCCGGCATCATTCAGAATCTCCTCATATTCCCTCGAGGCGGTAAGCTCCAGATGCTCCGGCGCCTGCTTTTTCTGCTCCTTCGGCTGCGCGATCCCCGACTTCTCTGCGCCGTCCTTCTTCTCCGCTTCTTCCCCAGCGCTCTCCTGTCCCTCTTCATCCGCTGCTTTCTCCTCCGAAGCCGCAGCCTCCGTCTCCTGCACGGTCTCCGCTTTCTCCGCCGCTGTTCCGCTTCCGCCGCAGGCAGAAAGGCCTGCTGCCAGGGTAAGTGCCGCCGCGAGAACGGCTGCATTTGCCAGAATTCTGTTCTTTCTCATATGAAATTCTCCCGCGAATACATATTCCGAATCTGTCTCCTTCAGTATATCACATCCGTCCCCCGAAGATTCCGCCAAAAGCAGGAAATCCCCTCCCCGGGATCGGGTGGACATGGAAAAGGCGGCCGCCCTGATGTGTACCCGTCTTTTCACATCAGCTGCGTGCCGCCTGTTTCTCTATATATTAAATTGATACTGGCATATTATTCCGTTAACCCTCGATGGCGATATACTTCTTCTCCGGAACCTTCGGAACTGCTTCCTTCTTGGGAACAAACAGCTTCAGGATACCGTCCTCAAACTTTGCCTTCACATCTTCCTCGGTGATATCCTCGCCCACATAGAAGGTTCTCTGCATGGTGCCTGCATATCTCTCCTGGCGGATGAGGCGTCCCTGCTGATCCTTCTCTTCCTTATTCTCCTGCTTCTTTGCAGTGATGGTAAGGTTTCCTTCATTCAGCTCCAGGGTGATGGAATCCTTCTTGTAGCCCGGAAGCTCCACATCCAGTTCAAAGCCTTCCTTTGTCTCTCGCACATCGGTCTTCATCACGCTGACGGCTTCCTTGCCGCGTACCGGGCGGGTGAAGAAGGAATGATCAAAATCGTCGAAGAAATCATCTACTAAATTCTCTCTGAAAAGACTCGGCATATACATCATGATAACAACCTCCTATATTTCTGTTGAGTTTCAGAACCCTCCGGCGCTTCCGCCGATCCTGAACTCTTATTTCTTTCGCTTACATGATGTATTATAGCACGATTATTAGCAGCGTCAAGAGGTGAGTGCTAATAAATTATAAACTTTTTATTATCCAAGAACGAAATTAAAGTACTCGTCCATCTCCTCTTTCGTCTTAAACCGGGCCATATATACATACCGGCCCATGGACGGCCAGTCGATGGGCGGCATCTCTTCGTTCATGACGATGGCATCGCCGTACTTTTCGAGGATTTCCTCCCGGCTGTGGGTGAATTCATGTCCGTCTTTTCTCGCCGCATAGGCGCAGATGTAGTGGTCCGCCGATACAGGGGAAAGCCGTTTTCCGGTGGTGACCATCTCCGCATAGATGCGGAATACATCCATGGACTGGGCGTAGTTCATCATGTCCGGGTCGTGGCCGCCGGCCGGCCGCATGTTGACCTCCATCACAGCATAATCCCCGGCCTTTCCGATGCCCGGATAATCCCTGGTGATGTTGATAAATTCAAAATGCACAAAGCGCCGGTCTGCGCCGAAGGCCTTCACCGTCTTCCGGCCCAGCTCCCGCAGCTTCTCCGGGACATCCGCCGTCGTAAAGTAGTGGATGTTCTCATCCTGCTGCACGGAGTCAATCACCGACGGATAGCTGCACATGGACTCAAACAGAGGCTCACAGTCTCCGTCTGTGACAGCGTCATAGGTGCAGATATCCCCGGAGAGGAATTCTTCCATCACATAGGTCTCTTCCGGCAGCTCCTCATAGAAGGATATCAGATCCTCCTCCGATTCCACCTTCATGGCCCCGTTGGCGCCGACGCCGATGTCCGGCTTGACGATGACCGGATATCCGACCTCTTCCACGAAGGCCTTTCCCGCCTTCAGGTCCGTAACAATGTGCTGGCGGGCCGTGGGAATGCCGGCATCCAGGAAAACCTTCTTCATCCCGGACTTTTTCACCAGCGTCCAGATGTCATGCTCTCTTGTGCCGACGGCGATATTGAAGTCCGTGCGGAGTCTTGCATCGGCGGGAAGCCAGTACTCGTTCAGGGATTCCAGCCAGTCAATTCTCCCGTATTTATGGATATAGAAAGCAACGGCCCGGTACACCCGGTCATAGTCCTCCAGGGAATCGACGTAATAATACTCCATCAGGGCCCCCTTCAGCCGCTCATTCAGGTCGTCATAGGGCACATCGCCGATGCCGAGAACATTGACCCCCATCTCATGAAGTCGTTCGCAGAACAGGGTGCAGGTTACGGGGTATGCCGGGGAAATGAATACATAATTCATAATGTTCTCCTTTCATCTTGTCAGCTTGTGAATCCACTTATAGCTCCGGAACCGCAGGAAAATCGGCAGTCCCTTGAAAATCTGATCCGACTGGATACAGGCAACCACCGCAGGAATCGGCCATTTCCATAGGAAGGCTGCGGCAAAGGACAGCGGCATGACGATGCCCCAGGTGCTGATCATGTTGAGGTACAGAGAGAACTTCGTGTCACCGGCGCCCCGGATGATGCCGGACCCCACCGGCATCTGATAGGACATGCCCACCATAACCACCGCCATGATGGCAATCAGCTGGTCCGCCAGGACCGCCGTCGATTCATTCAGCGCATAATGGGACAGAAGGAAGCCCTTCGTCATATAGAGAATGCTGCCCAGAACAAGCCCCACGCAGATATCGATGACCGAAAGGGTCCGGGCCGCGGCCTTCACTTCCCCGATATCTCCCTTTCCCACCGTCTTTCCCATCATCACTGCAGAGGTGGAGGCCATGGCTACCACAATAACCTTCATATACTGGTAAAATGTGGTCGCCACCGAGTTGGCTGCGATGGCATCCGCGCTCAGACGCCCGAGAATAGCCGTCTGCATGGGCACGGAAATCGCCCACAGAAGGCTCGCCGCGGCAATCGGAACCGCCACGTGGAAGTAATCCCACCGAAGCTCCGGCGAAATGTGAAGCATCTCCCGGTCGGAAAACAGCTTAAGCTTTGTATCCTTCCGGCAGATATAGACCAGAACCACCAGAAACTCCACAATCCGGGAAATGATGGTGCCGATGGCCGCACCCACAACACCCATCTCCGGAAATCCGAACCGGCCGTAGATCAGCGTGGAATTTACGCAGATATTGATCACCAGGGACAGACAGGAAATGACAAATGCGATCTTCACCGTCTCCACACTCCGGAGCGCGGACAGAAGCACCTGGGTCAGAAGGAACAGCAGGAAGGTATACTTGATGATATACAGATACTGCATGCCCTGGTAAAGGATCGCCTCATCGGAGGTGAATATTCCCAGGATCTGCCGCGGAAACAGGGTGCAGAGGATAATCAGCACAATCCCCACGCAGAACGCCACCCGCAGCACCAGTCCTGTCAGCTGGCGGATGGGTTTTGTCCGCTTCTGTCCCCAGTATTGGGAACATAATACCACCAGACCGTCGCCGATGCTTATGGCCATCTGCTGCACCAGAAAAAACACCTGGTTCACCACCGCAGCGCCGGACAATGCCTCCTGGCTGTAGGCGCCGAGCATGATATTGTCGGCCATGTTGACGCTATAGGAAATCAGATTCTGCAGCGCCACAACAAGCATCATGGAAAAAAGTGAACGATAAAACTCCCGGTCGCGGGAGAAGAATGTTTCCTCACGGGTCGCTTCCATCCGGTCCTCCTGTGAATAACTGCTATACTGAGATCATTAGCCCCCGAGTCCCAAATGTCAAGGAAGTTTCCGCCATCGGAAGGGAAAAATTCCGGCGCAATGCAGATTCCCGGTGATATCGGATGGGCAGGCTAAAGATGCCCATCCGACGCGAAACGGGCATCTCGCGGCACAGCCGCTCGATGTCCGTTGGCCGTTAATTGTCCGCTCGTGCGAGCACGGCGGCCACTTCCCGGCCTTATCGCACAAAATGCCGGCACTGTCTGTGCCGGCACAATGGCATCAACCAGTTCGAAGTTCATCTTCGGACTGGTTTTTTATTTAAAAAAGCGCAAAAATACCCCCATCTTCTTAGAGATGATTTTGAAAATTCTAAAATCTATACTACCAGGTTTACCTTG
>Ga0256407_10006812_pt1 | contig 17493 bp, 15 predicted proteins | sample RumenRJG_04DNA_FD_193489 | JGI IMG/M metagenome (GOLD analysis project Ga0256407, IMG submission 193489) | Bovine rumen microbial communities from Lethbridge, Alberta, Canada - RJG_04 | ecosystem: Host-associated > Mammals > Digestive system > Stomach > Rumen | place: Canada: Alberta...
TATAAAGTAATGAGGAAGCGCGATAAGCGAGAGGCTCATTACTTTATATTTTAGAAACTATATAACTTCGTATTGAGCCGAGAAACTGAATAAATATCTATATATAAACTATTTTAAAATATAATTAGAAAAACTATAGAAAAACACAATGTATAAAATTACTAATTCTTGCCAATAATATTAATAAATTAATTAGTAAGGGAATGATTATATATGAAGAAATGGATTAGCATTACACTTTTACTTAGCACTCTTTTTATTCTATCTATTATATTAGGTATACACTTCTATAAAACAACTAATTATAATAATATTACAAAGCAAGTAGAACAATTATCTCAAAAAGATAATCGGAGAAATTAAAGAAAATAAAGACATTTTAACTAGTAACTTAGATGAAGAAAAGACTACTCCTAACACTAAATTTATATTAAAAAAATATTATGAAAAATGCGGACATACTACAACAGATTACGTAGAAATACCATCAGAATTTATAAATATGAGCAAAAAAAAATTAGAGGAAAGCAATACAGAATGGCAAATTAAAGATTTTTCTAGTAAAGAAGTAACATTATTTAAATATGAAAATGGATTTTGCAATGAACATTACGTACTAAGAGAAGAAGATGGAATAATTGTTGTTTATAACATTGATGAAAATGGAAATGAAATATTAAAAGAAAAAACATCTATAAATACCCAATATTTACCACAAACAGATCTTATTGCAATAAAAAATGGAATTTATATTTATGGAAATGAAGAATTATATAGCACATTAGAAGATTATGAATAAAAATACATTTATACAATATAAAAAAATACTTTCCTATTTCATAAAAAAGCAAAGTAGATAATTCCTAAATTATTTACTTTGCTTTTCTAAATTTATTTTATTGACCTTTAATCTTAAGATTTTCCTTTTTTAAATATCCTTGTGCATAAAAAGCTTTAAAATACATTAATAATGAAAAAATAGTTGCAATTAAAGCTAAATAATAAATATATATATCAAAATTATAATTTAAGTTAAGTTGCCTAATAATTAATGATATTACTATTGCAATATAAAATAATACGGTTGAAAGCTTTCCATACCATCTACTAGAAACAACAAACTCTTTACCATAAAGAAATGAAGCTCCAGATATCATAGCAAACTCTTTTAAAATAACAATAATTAAAATCCATATAGGAATAATAGATTGAATTGTAAGTACAACTAATACTGCAATCTGAGTTGCCTTATCTGCAAGGGGATCAATTAATTTTCCAAAATTGCTAATATAATTAAACTTTCTTGCAATAAAACCGTCTAAAACATCTGTTAACCCTGACATCGTTAAAAATATGAAGGCCAATATATAATTTGCTTGTATCAAAAATATAACAATAACAGGAATCAAGAAAAATCTAGATATGGTTAATATGTTTGGTATGTGTTTTGGCATATATATTCCTCCAATAACTAATCAGATACATTAAAATTCAGCTTATTATCTTTAAAGTCTATTTCTATTTTTTGACCGTTTACAACTTCTCCTTTTAAAATCATTTCAGAAATTTCATCTTCAATATATCTTTCTATAGCCCTTCTTAAAGGTCTTGCTCCATATTTTAAGTTTGTACCTTTTTCTAAAATATATTCCTTTGCCTCTGTTGTAATATATAAGTCTATATTTTTATCATTAAGCGCTTTTTTTGTATCGTTTATCATTAAATCTACAATTTCTAATAACTCTTCCTTTTTTAAGCTTTCAAAAACTACAATTTCATCTACTCTATTTAAAAATTCTGGCCTAAATATTTCTTTAAGACTATCTAATATTTTATTATTATCTATTTGCTGTTTTCCAAATCCTATAGAATTAGAATTTAAATTTGAACCAGCATTTGAAGTCATAATAATAATTGTATTTTCAAAATTAACTGTATTTCCCTGAGAATCTGTTAATTTACCATCATCAAGTACTTGTAATAACAAATTAAAAACATCAGGGTGAGCTTTTTCTATTTCGTCTAGAAGAATTATAGAATAAGGTTTTCTTTTTACTTTTTCTGTTAATTGTCCGGCATCATCATAACCAACATAGCCTGGAGGAGATCCAATTAATTTTGAAGTTGAATGACTTTCCATATACTCAGACATATCAATTCTTATCATAGCATCACTAGATCCAAACATTTCATATGCAATTGTTTTAGCAAGTTCTGTTTTACCAACACCAGTAGGCCCAACAAATATAAAAGAAGGTGGTCTATTAGTAGTTTTTAATCCTGCACGATTTCTTCTAATTGCACGAGATACTGCTTCTACAGCTTTATTTTGGCCAATAATTTTTTTGTGTAGATTTTTTTCTAAATTCAATAGTTTCTGTGTTTCTGCTTCTGTAATTTTTTTAACAGGAATTTTAGTCCAACTTTCAATTACCTCTGCAATATCTTGAATTGTAATTTCCTTTGATTTCATTCTTGAAGCTAATTTATCAATGTCTTCTTTTAACTGACATTCACGCATTTTTAAATCAGCAGCTTTTTGGTAGTCTTCTGTAGAATCAGCTCCCACTGCCTCTTCTTTTTGGTCTTGCACTATTTTTAACTCTGCTTTTAGTAATTCAAGTTTATATAATTCTTTATTATTTAAGTTAATTCTAGAACAAGCTTCATCTAAAATATCAATTGCTTTATCTGGAAGGAATCTGTCGTGTATGTATTTTTCTGACATTATAACTGCATGCTTAATAACATCATTTGAAATTTTTACTTTATGAAATTCTTCATAATATTTTTTTATTCCTTTTAGTATCGAAATTGATTCTTCTATATTAGGTTCATCTACAATTACAGTTTGAAATCTCCTTTCTAATGCCGTATCCTTCTCTATATATTTTCTATACTCTCTTAAAGTTGTAGTTCCAATTAATTGAATTTCCCCATTTGCAAGAGATGGTTTTAAAATATTTGCTGCATTCATTGAATTTTCGCTATCTCCAGCGCCAATGATATTATGAATTTCATCAATCACTAAAATTATATTTCCTAATGATTTACATTCGTCAATAATAGCTTTCATTCTAGCTTCAAATTGACCTCTAAACTGTGTACCTGCAATAATTGATGTCATATCTAATAAATATACTTCTTTATTAAGTAACTTTGCAGGTACTTTTTTATTTGCAATTTTAATAGCTAAACCTTGTGCAATAGCTGTTTTACCAACTCCAGGCTCTCCAATTAAACATGGATTGTTTTTTGAACGCCTATTTAGTATTTGTACAATTCTTTGAATTTCTTTATCACGTCCAACTACTGAATCTAAAAGATTATTTTTAGCTTTAGCAGTTAAATTTGTTCCATAAATATCTAATGCCTTTTTCTTTTTTTCTTTTTGTCTTTTCTCTACTTTAATTTTTTTATTTCCTGAATTACCTTTTTCTTCTTGTTCATTATCATTTTTGTTTCCTTGAAACATATTATTTAAAATAGATCCTAGAGGTACTCCTCCTGCTGTATTAATACTTTCTAAATCAATATCTTGCTCATTTAAATTTTCTGTAATATCTTTAAACATTGATTCAAATTGATTTGTTACATCCTCTAAATTAATATCTTCATTATTTAAAGAAGTAGCTTGTTTTGCAAGCAATTCTATTGGATTAATCCCTTTTTCTTTAGCACAATTATAACAATAACCTTCTAAACTATTTTTATTATTCTCTGATGGTTTGTTAACAAAAACAACAGCTGTATTTTTTTTACATATTGAACATAACATAAAATTAGTCTCTCTCCCTTATTTATTAAAAAAATTTTTATTTTTTTCACATTTTCTATATGTAAGACTATATATAATTATTAAAATATTGGTAATCTTACTATAATATCAATACTTCTATGATACTCTATAAATCTAATCTAGTCAAGTTTTTTCTAAGAATGAATATGCTTGAAGATACTTGTTTATACTTATAGAATTATATAAATATCTATATATCAACTATTTAAAAATATAATTAATTAAATAAAAAAGCTACAGCTATATAAACTGTACGCCTTTTTTATTTATATTAAATTAAAATTTTCTTTTTCTTGCAGCCTCTGATTTCTTTTTTCTTTTAACACTAGGCTTTTCATAATGTTCTCTTTTTCTAACTTCTTGCATTACACCATTTCTTGCACATTGCCTTTTAAACCTTTTTAAAGCATCTTCTATATTACCATTATTTACTTTTATTTCTGACATTTATATTCCCCTCCTTCCAGTACATAGCACAGTATGTGGGATTTCTAACTTAAACTTCTATTATTATACTCTAGTAATAGAGGGCTTGTCAAGATTTTTATGAAATATTAATCCACTTCAAACAATTCTCCTAATGGTCTTGCTTCATTAATTCTTCTAATAGCTTCTGCAAATAGTGGAGCAATAGATAATATCGTTATTTTATCTATTCTCTTTTCTTCTGGGATTGGTACTGTATTAGTAACAACAAATTCTTTAATATCTGAATTTTGAATTCTCTCTATTGCAGGTCCAGATAAAATTCCATGAGTACACCCTGCATAAATAGCCTTTGCTCCATGCTCTTTTAGTATTCTGGCTGTTTCCATCATTGAGCCAGCAGTATCCACTTCATCATCAAAAATAATTGCATTTTTTCCTTTTACTTCACCTACAATTGTTGTACCAATAGCTTTATCGTTATTTCCATCTCTTCTTTTATCAATTAATGCTATTGGACATTTAAAATACTCTGAATATTTATATGCCTTTTTAGAACTTCCAGCATCTGTTGCAACTATAACCATATCTTCTAATTTCTTATCTTTAAAATATGTTTGTAGTAAATTTTGAGCAGTTAACCTATCACAATTTATATTAAAATACGCTTGTATTGCTGGGTTATGCAAGTCACATGTAATAACTCGATCTGCTCCAGAAGCTTCTAATAATTGTGCAATAAGTTTTGCTGTTATTGGTATTCTTGGTTGGTCTTTTTTATCTGATCTTGAATACATATAATATGGAATAACAACAGTAATTCTTCTTGCAGATGCTCTTTTAACTGCATCTATTGTTATTAATAATTCCATAATTCTTTCATTTACTGGTGGTTGTGTTGTTTGTACAATATATACATCATTTTCTCTTACTGTTTCTTTAATTTGAACAAAATTGTTATCATTTTTAAATTTAAAAGAATCAATTTTCCCCATTTCTAATCCTAAACAATCACATATTTCTTTTGTAAAATTTTCTGCTGATCTGCAGGCAAAAATTTTAATTTTTTCCATAATACCCTCCATATTTATTAAATATCTATTTGTATTAATTTATGCGCTTTCTTAGAAGCTTGTACATCTATTACTCTTTGATTTTTAGAACCTCTAAATTTTAGTCTCATATCCTTATTTTCCTCTTCAAATTTTCCATCTACTACTACATCAATATATGACATTAACTCTTTTGTATCTTCCCAATTTTTTTCCATATTTCCTACAACATCTTTTTCGAAATCATATCCAGTATAGCACCAAATACTCTTTTGAGGAAACTTTTCTTTTACTTTTTTTACAAGAGGTAATAAACCTTTTTGATTTACTTTTTCTAGTGGCTCTCCCCCTAAAATTGTTAAGCCCTTTATATAATCTTTATCAAGTTTATTTACTACATCATCTATAGTATCTTGTGTAAATTCTTTACCATAATTAAAATCCCATGCACAACTATTAAAACAGCCTTTACAATGATGTGTACAGCCACTTACAAAAAGTGAAACTCTAACACCAGGTCCGATTAGCTATATCTATTTCTTTTAAATCTGCATAATTCATATTATTTCCATCCTTATTATAAATGTGTTACTCTAGCTTTTATTTCTTTTGTTTTTCCTGCATTCCAGAAATTTTCGCCTAAATATCCGCATGTCCTTCTTGTTACATTCATTTTATCATGATCTTTATTTCCACAATTTGGGCATTCCCATTCATTGTTTTCGTTAATAATAATTTCTCCATCAAAACCACAAACATGGCAATAATCTGATTTAGTATTAAATTCTGCATATTGTATATTATCATATATAAATTTTACTACTTCTTCAAGTGCTTCTGGGTTTTTTTCCATATTTGGTATTTCAACATATGATATTGCTCCTCCTGGAGATAATTTTTGAAATTCACTTTCAAATTTTAACTTATGGAAAGCATCTATCTTTTCTCTTACATCTACATGGTATGAATTTGTATAATATCCTTTGTCTGTAACATCTGGTATACTACCATATTTTTCTTTATCTATTCTTGCGAATCTATAACATAATGATTCTGCAGGTGTACCATATAACGCAAATCCAATACCCGTTTCTTGTTTCCATTTTAAAGTAGTATTTTTTAAATATTCCATTACTTTAATTGCAAAATCATGTCCTTCTTTAGTAGTATGTGATTGTTTAGTTATTAATTTTGTTAGCTCGTATATTCCAATATATCCTAAAGAAATAGTAGAATAACCACCTTTTAATAATGGATCTATTTTTTCTCCTTTATCTAGTCTAGCAATTGCACCATACTGCCAATGTATTGGGCTAACATCAGATGTAGTTCCAAGTAATGCATAGTGTCTGCACATCAATGCTTCTTTGCAAAGTTCAAGTCTTTCATCTAATAGCTTCCAGAATTTATCTTCATCTCCCTCAGCAACTATTCCTATTTGAGGTAAATTTATACTAACAACTCCTTGGTTAAATCTACCTTCGAATTTATAATTTCCATTTTCGTCTTTCCATGGAGATAAAAAGCTTCTACATCCCATAGGGCTAAACACATTTCCCTCATAATTTTCTTTCATTTTTTTAGCTGATATATAATCTGGATACATTCTTTTAGAAGAACATTTTACAGCAAGTTTTGTTAAATAATCATATTCTCCACCTTTTAAGCAATTATGCTCATCTAAAACATAAATTAATTTAGGAAAAGCTGGGGTAACATAAACACCTTTTTCATTTTTAATTCCTTGATATCTTTGTTTTAATATTTCCTCAATTATCATTGCATTTTCTTTAATATATTCATCATCTTTATCTAAATGTAAAAATAATGTTACAAATGGAGATTGCCCGTTAGTAGTCATTAATGTATTAATTTGATATTGCATAGTCTGTACTCCTGCACTAACTTCTGACCTTAATCTTTCCATTACAATGTCCTCAATAACATCTTCTGATAACTGAGAATCATATTTTTCTTTCATTATATTTTTAAATTTATTATAACTTTTTCTAACATATTTCCCTAAATGTTTTAAATCTACAGATTGTCCACCATATTGACTACTTGCAACTGCTGCTATAATTTGTGTTGTAATAGTACATGCTACTTGAAAACTTTTTGGAGATTCTATTAGTTTTCCATTCATAACTGTTCCATTGTCTAACATATCTCCAATATTAATTAAACAACAATTAAATATTGGTTGCAAAAAATAATCTGCATCATGGAAATGTAATATTCCATCTTCATGAGCCTTTGTTATTTTTTCTGGCAATAAAATTCTTTTAGTTAAATCTTTTGAAACTTCTCCAGCAATTAAATCTCTTTGAGTAGAAGCAATAGTTGCATTTTTATTTGAGTTTTCTTCCATTACTTCTTTATTTGTTTTTCTAATTAATCCAAGTATTGATTCATCTGTTGTATTTTGTTTTCTAACTAATGCTCTTGTATAACGATAAACTATATATTTTTTTGCAAGTTCGAATTTTTTATAATCCATTAGCTTCTCTTCAATAATATCTTGAATATCTTCAACTAGTATTCTTTTTTTGCTAAGATCTTCAACATAATTTGTAATTTCTTTTATTTCTTCTTTTGAAGCTCTCTCTTTTGGTTTTACTTCTTTATTTGCTTTTTCAATTGCTACTGCAATCTTTTCTGGATTGAATTCGACTGCTCTTCCATCTCTTTTAATAACCTTCATATTAATAATCTCCCCTCTTAAGTATGAACTTATTATATATTTTTTACTATTCAAAATATGTTGCACTTGCAACATATTTTATTTTTTTTTAGTAGGTAATTTTTTCCACTTCGCAAAAGATTCAATTTGTAACAAAATTCGAATTATTACATTTATATTACAAAATTGCAAATTAGTATGTTAAATTTATAATATTTATAATTTACTTATATCTCTAGGGCTTTAAGATTTTTAAAATAATATAATAATAAATTTTTTATGTATTTTTGTTGCAGGTGCAACATTTTTTTTATATAATTGTATTCTAGAAAGGATATTACTAGTTAATTATTTATATATAAACGATAATTCCAAAATATTATCTAGTAGTATAAAGGGAACAAAATTGAAAAATAACATTGATGTAACAAAATTTATACAAGAATTATCAAATGGCTGTGCTAAAATGAAACAAAAATCATTTGATAAAGGAGAAGTAATAACTACATATTTACTAAACCGTAAACAAATATGTATACTTGTTCAAGGAAGAGCAGATTTAATTAGATACGATTTTAATGGAAATAAAAATATTGTAGAACGTTTTATGCCAAACGATATTTTTGGAGAAGCTTTTTATCATATAAATACAAACAACGATTTATTTGTTCTTGCAAAGGAACACTGTGATGTTTTATTTTTTCATTATGATATATTCGAAAAAAAATGCAAAAAAAATTGCAAACTTCATCAAGCCTTACTACTTACATTACCTGATCTAATATTAAGCAAAATTGTGACATTAAACTTACGTATAGAATTATTAGCAAAACGAACAATACGAGAAAAATTATTAACTTACTTTTCAATTTTATCAGAAAAAAATTTTAATAAAACCTTTATTTTACCTTTTTCTTTAACTGATTTAGCCGATTACCTTAGTGTAGATCGAAGTGCCATGATGAGAGAATTAAATACTTTAAAAAAAGAAGGTTTTATTAAAAAAGTTGATAATAAAATAACTTTATTAAATTAAAAAAAATCCTAATAAATAGGATTTTTTTTAATTTATGAAAATAATTCTTCAAACTCGTCTCCTTCAATTTTTTCTTTCTCTAAAAGAATTTGAGCTACTTGATGAAGTTTATCTATATTTTCTCTTAAAATTTGTTCTGCTCTATTATATGCTTTATCTATTATATTTTTTGTCTCTACATCAATTACAGCTGCTGTTTCTTCAGAATAATTTTTTGATTGAGCAAAATCTCTTCCTAAAAATACTTCTTCCTGTCCTGAACCAAACATAATAGATCCTACTCTATCACTCATACCATATTTTGTAACCATATCTCTTGCAATTTTAGAAGCTCTTTCTATATCATTGCTTGCTCCAGTAGATATATCATTTAATATTAGTTTTTCAGCAACTCTACCTCCTAATAAAGAAGTAATTGTTTCTTCCATTTCAGATTTAGACATAAAAGATTTATCTTCAGTTGGACGATACATAGTATATCCTCCAGCCATTCCTCTAGGTACAATAGATATTTGATGAACAGCGTCTTGTGTTGGTAAGAATCTACTTACTACAGCATGCCCTGCTTCATGATATGCTACTAATTTATTTTCTTTTTCACTTCTAACTCTAGTTTTTTTCTCAGGTCCCATAGTAACCTTTACCATAGCATCTTCAATTTCTTTCATACTAATTTGTTCTAAATTTCTTCTTGCTGCTAATAGTGCTGCCTCATTTAATATATTTTCTAAGTCTGCTCCTGAGAAACCTGATGTATTTTTTGCTATTATTTTAAAATCTACATCATCTGCAATTTTTTTCTTTTGTGAATGTACTTCTAATATTTGTTCTCTTGCTAATACATCTGGCGCAGAAACAACTATTTGTCTATCAAATCTTCCTGGTCTTAATAATGCTTTGTCTAATACATCTGGTCTATTTGTTGCAGCAAGCACTATAACACCCTCATTTGTACCAAATCCATCCATTTCAACTAGCAATTGGTTTAATGTTTGTTCTCTTTCATCATGTCCTCCACCAAGGCCTGCACCTCTTTGACGACCTACTGCATCTATTTCGTCAATAAATATAATACATGGTGCATTTTTCTTTGCATTTTCGAATAAATCTCTTACTCTAGAAGCACCTACACCAACAAACATTTCTACAAATTCTGATCCACTTATTATAAAGAATGGAACACCAGCTTCTCCTGCAACAGCTTTTGCAAGTAAAGTTTTACCTGTTCCTGGAGATCCCACAAGTAATACTCCTTTTGGAATTCTTGCTCCCATATCTGTAAATTTTTTTGGATTTTTTAAGAACTCAACTATTTCTTGTAATTCTTCTTTTTCTTCGTCTACACCTGCTACGTCTAAAAATGTTACCTTGTTTTTATCTGCTGGGGTCATTAATCTTGCTTTACTTCTTCCAAATGTCATTGTTTTATTTCCATTTTGTTGACCACTCATCATAAAAAACCAGAAAATAAAGAATACTATTACTATTATAAATGGTGAAAATAAGCTCAATAGTGTAATTAATATAGATTGTGATTTTTCAGATATATCTATACTTCCTGCTTTCATATATTCTGTTGTGTAGTTAATAAAACTTTCTACACTTGGTATATTAACTTCTTTTTGAATACTATCACCTTTTATTGTAACATATGCCTTAGATCCATCAGCAGAAATATCTACTTTTGTTACCTCAGATGCCTCTATTTTACTAACTAATTCTGAATATGACATTTTATTGTTTGTATTATCGATAATAGATGTTAATAATACAATAAATATAATTCCTATTATTAGCCACATTGCTAATGTTTTTAAACTGTTCTTCATTTTTCCTCCTAATTCTATAAACAAATTATATTCTATTTATAGTAAGCTAATACAATAATTTTTCATACTAAGAAATATAACACACTCTTTTTTTCATTTCAATAGTTTTTACTAAACTTTTTCCTTATGTTTTCGGCTTTTTATAAGCTTTTCTTACGGATATTCCACATTGGAAATAAAAAAAATTTTTTTATTTTTAACTAAAATTTTTATTTTTTTGTTTGGAATTAAAAATTTGTTTCCAATATTTCTATCACATAGCTTTATAATATCACTTATATGTTTTTTTTCTATACTTTGTGACGTTCCAAATATTTGCGTTATTGTATATCTAATTATCCTGTTTTTTATTACGGTTTCTTGATTATTAAACTTTTTTAAATCTAAAACAATTTGATCTTTTTGCTTATTAATTAATATTTCTTTATATATTTTATCTGTTATTTGATCCAATTTTTCATTTTCCGTAGAAACAATCTCAGATAATCTATTTAAAGAAGTAACAAAATTTGGATTAAATTCTTTTTCAATAAATGGAATTAATATATTTCTAATTTTATTTCTTGTATAAATGTTTTCATCATTAGTTTTATCATGTCTTGGATTTAAATTTGCATTTTTACAATATTCTTCTATTTCTTTTCTATTACATTCAATAAGTGGTCTAATATATTTATTATTTCTTTTAGGCTGAATTCCCTTTAGTCCAGTAGTTCCTGTACCACGCATTAAATTCATTAAAATAGTTTCTGCATTATCAGATGCTGTATGTGCAGTAGCAATTTTGTTTCCATTTACTTTATTTAATATATCTTCGAAAAAACTATATCTAACTTTTCTTCCTGCTTCTTCTGTACTTATTTTTTCATTTTTAGATACTTGTATCACATTTATCTCTTTTAAATAAAACTCTATATGGTTTTCTGCACAAAACTTTCTAACATATTCTGCATCAGATTTTGCTTCTTCTCTAATTCCGTGATTTATGTGTGCTACGTAAATTTTAAAATCTAAATCTTTTTGAATTTGTAATAAAATATGTAATAAACATATAGAATCTGGCCCACCAGATACTCCTACTACTACTATATCATTTTTTTGTATTAAATTTTTATTGTTTATTGTATCTTTTACTTTTTGTAATAACATTTTTTCCCCTTTAATAATATACAATCTAAAAAAACATATACATGCTTCATCCAAATAGTCTGTGAATTGTAACATTAAATGATTGTTTATACTAGAAATTTTATAAAAATTATATAAATAGTTGATATATAAATATCTATGAATTTTTCAAATGTGACATAAGTAGTTATAAACGTTTCTTGAATATAACTTAATCTCTATATTTCTCTATGTTAGCAAATTTTGTATAATTTCCCAACCATAATAATTCTACTGTTCCTGTTGATCCTCCTCTATGTTTTGCTATAATCACCTCTGCTACATTCTTTTTTTCACTGTCTTCGTTATAATAATCATCTCTATATAAGAACATAACAATATCAGCATCTTGCTCAATTGCTCCAGATTCACGCAAGTCTGAAAGCATTGGTCTATGGTCTGGCCTTTGTTCTGGCGCTCTTGAAAGCTGTGACAATGCTATTACTGGTACATTTATTTCTTTTGCCAAAATTTTTAAAGAACGACTAATTTCAGAAATTTCTTGTTCTCTGCTACCTCTTCTATTATTGCTTGCTTGTACTAATTGCAAATAGTCTATAACTATTAAGCCTATATTTTTTTCTAATTTTAATTTTCTGCATTTTGCTCGTATTTCCATTATTGATATTCCAGGTGTGTCATCTATATATATTTCAGATTCAGATAAAGGTCCTAAAGCAGTTGCTAATTTCCCCCAATCATCTTCTTCTATTTTTCCTGTTCTTATTTTATTACTATCTACCATTGCTTCACTGCATAATATTCTGTTAACCATTTGTTCTTTTGACATTTCTAAACTAAAAACTGCAACTGGTGTATTTGCTCTTACTGCAGCATTTGCTGCAATATTTAGTGCAAATGCAGATTTTCCCATAGCTGGTCTTGCTGCTATTAATATTAAGTCTGAATTGTGAAGCCCTGCTGTTTTATAATCTAGGTCACTAAATCCTGTAGGTACACCTGTAATGTGTCTTTTTTCGTTATATAATTGTTCTAATTGTGCAAATGTTTCTACTAAAATATCTTTAATTGGTGTATAACTTTTTCCTGATCTTTTTTGCATAATATTGAATATCTTTTTTTCAGATTCATCCATTATTGTTTCGACTTCATTAGTTGGATCGTAACCTAGTGTTATAATTTCGTTTGCTGTTTTTATTAAACTTCTTAAAATAGATTTTTCTTCTACTATTTTAATATATTTTTCTACATTTGCAGTTGTTGGAACTTTTTCTGGAAGTCCTGCTAAATATTCTAATCCTCCAATGGATTCAATTTTACCTAATGAGGTTAATTCCGCTTTTACTGTTATAATGTCAATTGGTTCTGATCTATTATATAAATTTAGAATAGCTCCATAAATTGCTTTGTTGTCTTCACGGTAAAAATCATTTTCTTTTAATATTTCAATTGCAGAAATAACTGCATCCTTGTCTGTTAGCATACTTCCTAATACTGCTTGTTCTGCTTCTATATCGTTTGGTGGTATTTTTCCTAATTCCATCTTTCTCTCCTTGTTTTATTCTGCAATAATGTCTACTTTTAGTTTTGTTATTACATTTTCGTATAGCTTTATACTAACATTAAAACTTCCTAAACTTTTTATTGGTTCTTTTAATTCTATTTTTTTCTTGTCTATATCTATTTTATGTGTGTTTTTTAAATTTTCTGAAATTTCTTTTGCAGTTACAGAACCAAAAATTTTTCCATTTTCTCCTGCTTTTATTTTTATTATTAAGTTCAATTTACTTATTTTTTCTGATAATTTTTTTGCTTCTTCTAACTCTACTGATTTTTTATATTCGTTTGCTTTTTGTTTTGTGTTTAGTTTTGTCATATTTTCTTTATCTGCAGGAACAGCTAAGTTTTTAGGAAATAAATAGTTTCTTGCATATCCATCACTTGCATTAATTACTTGATCTTTTTTTCCTACTCCTTTTATATCTGATTTTAAAATAACTTTCATTTTGCTCCTCCTTATTTTTTAAATTCTATCTCGATATCTTTTTTTTTATGTTTTTAGTAATTTCTTCTAAGTACAGGCAAATAAATTCGCTCATTATAATTTTTATAGATTGATTTATACTATTATAATTATATTTTTCTAATATAGTTTACCTCAAAAATAGCTTTTTTTCAAGCTTTTTTAATAATAAAACAGGGTAAAATCACCTATTATCGCAAATTTGCAGTAATAAATGATTTTACCCAAAAAACAGGAAGGCCCACACCGAAGTGCGAGCCCCCCACAGGAAAATGAGCATGTGAAGCATGTGAGGTGATTTATCTGAGTTCCAGGCGTTGGCCCGGAGCTATAAGAAACTGGTTAAACACTATCTGTCCTTTAACTCTGACCTTAAAGAATTTTTTTATTGTGGTCAAGAGTTTTCCAGGGTATTTTGTGCTATTGCAAATAACTACCACTGTCTTATCTCCCTGGTATTTATTTATATTTCTTATTTTTGAGTCCATTATATTTAGATCTTCTTCTGCCTTAACCGTCAACATCAATCGGTAGTTTCCTTTCTCTACGGCTATATAAACCATATTCTCGTCAACCTTATTAACCACCAATAACTCTCCCGTTTTGGTCAGTCTGCTGTTTTCTTTCACCTCTGTGACTCTTTCATCCCACTTATCGTGGGGTTGAGATATTTTTATGCTCATTCTATCAGCCTCCTAAATATTTATTTACTCGGAGGCTGAGCGGACCTCCGAATATCTCGAAGGTCCCCGTAAAACGGGTGCTTCATATATATTTTACCATGTTTACATAATTTTGTAAATAGATTTTTTTATATTTTTTAATTTTTTTTGATTCTCTACATTGTATATGGTCTAGTCTTTGGTGAACGGGCGATTAAAATCGCCCCTACTATTTCTATAATTTTTCTCTTAGGTATCTTTTTAATAAAAATGTTAAAAAATATGGAAATGTATAGAATTTACCATTAAAACCTATATTTTTATTGCATAGCTTAATTCCATATTTAATATCTTTATATTTTTCACTATCAATCAAATTATTTAATGATGCTGTTGCATTGTCATTCGCTTTAACTTCAACAGGAATTAATGATTTTGTATCTCTTACAAAGAAGTCCATTTCTTGTTTCCTACTATCATCCTTGTAAAAATACAAATCATACCCAGCCTTTACAAGCATATCTCCTACAATATTCTCATATAAAGCTCCTTTATATGTATTCATATTTTCATTATTTCTTAAATCTTGTTGAACTTCTTCTTCTAATGAACCTATTAATAAACCAGTATCTGCAAAATATAGTCTATAATTATCTGGATTATAATTTCCTTTTAATGGCAACTGAGGTTGTTCTAATGCATAACTAACATTTACTATACCTGCATTTGAAAGCCAGTCAATTACTCCAACATATTCTCTATTTCTTGCACCATCAGCAATTTTTGATATCTGAAATTTCTTATTTTCATTTCCTAAAAATACTGGTATCTTTTTATAGCAATTTAAAATTTTAGTTTTATCTAGTCCACCAGCATATTTTGTAATATCTTCTTCATAATCTAATAATATTTGGCGTTGCATTTTCAATATTCCACTAAAATTTTTATTAGCAATGAATTGATTTACTAATAGTGGCATTCCTCCAACTACCATATAATCTTTAAAGTTAGACAACATTACACTATATTGTGTAGAACTTAGAGGTTTTACTTCTGTCATACATTTATACAAATCTTCAATTTGTTCTTCTTTATATCCTTTAGCCCATAGAAATTCCTCAAAATCCATAGAATGCATCATATAGTCCTCTTTATTTCCTACACTATTTGATTCTATTTCTTTATAATTAATTCCCATTAAAGAACCTGAACAAATAACATCGTATCTTCCATCTTCTCTAAATGCCTTTAATGAGGTTGCTGTACTAACACATTCTTGCATTTCATCAAAAAATAGTAATGTATCATGTTCATTTATTTGGACTTCTGGCATTTTTAATGTTATATTTTTTATAATATTATCGACCTTAAATCCATCTTCGAATATTGTTTTAAACTCTGGTTGAAATACAAAATTTATTTCAATAAATGTTTTATAGTTGTTTTCTCCAAAATTTTTAATAGCATTGGTCTTACCTATTTGTCTTGCACCCTTTATTATTAAAGGCATTTTATTACTATTGTTTTTCCAATCTATAAGATACTGATCAATTTTTCTTTTTAATCTATTCATAATGTACCTCCAGTAATATCCTATCACATTTTTAGAAACAATTCAAGTGCATAAAATCACATTTTTGGAATTTTGAATTTTACTAGAAATAAAAATGTCGTTATAAATAAAACGAAAGAGCCATCACTAAAATAGCGATGACCCTTCCTCCGAAATGAGCAGAGGTTAGACTAATATACTACGATTATATCATTGTCTTCTTTTACTTCAATTGATATGTCTTTGTCTTTTGTTTCAATATTTTTTATCAAATTGGATATTTTTTCCAATTCGGCATCACTATTAACCCAAAAGACTAAAGACTTCATTTCTTTTTTGACATTTTTTAAATCTTTCAATACGGATTGTTTATCTGTCAACAGTAACCCCCATGAAATTGGTGTCCTAATTGCCACCACTAATTCACCGCTGGCATATAATGCCCTCGGAAAAAAGCATTCCTCGACATACATCGGTATGTGATGGAGTGTAACTTTTAACGGTGCGTTCAGTAACGGGATGTTAGCCTGTTCAAGTGCTATAATTTCATCCTCAGATTTCGCTACTTTTTTTATTCTACTCATTTTTTTGCCTCCTTATAATGTATTTACTCGGAGGCTGAGCGGACCTCCGAATAGATCGAAGGTCCCCTTTACGGGTGCTTCATATATATATTACCATGTTTACATAAATTTGTAAACAGATTTTTTATATTTTTTAAATTTTTTTGATTCTCTACATTGTATATGGTCTAGTCTTTGGTGAACGGGCGATTAAAATCGCCCCTTGTATTAAATTTATTTACAAAAATGTATAAATAAAAAAAGTTTGAACTATTTGAAATTTCGAATGGTTCAAAAAGAGGATAAAAGCAAGAAATAATTTTTAAAATTAGTAGAAAAAGTAAAAATCATATGCTATACTATAAAAAAATAAGATAAAGAGGTGTTTAGGTTGAAAAAAGAGATATCTAATGCTATAAATCCTGTTGTAAATGATTTTCTTACTAAAGTAAAGTCATTATTAGAGGAAAGATTAAAAAAAGTTATTTTATATGGTTCGTATGCGAGAGGAGATTATAATAATTCATCTGATATAGATATTATGCTTTTAACAGATTTTTCTGACGTGGAAATAGAAGAATATAGAGATAAGATTTCAGATATAGCTTTTGACATAGAATTAAATACTGGATTTATTATTTCACCGATAATCAAAAATATAGAAATTTTTAATATAAGAACAGGTTATATACCTTTCTATCATAATGTTGATAAGGAAGGAGTGGTGTTAATTGGATGAT
>Ga0256407_10006814_pt1 | contig 17488 bp, 13 predicted proteins | sample RumenRJG_04DNA_FD_193489 | JGI IMG/M metagenome (GOLD analysis project Ga0256407, IMG submission 193489) | Bovine rumen microbial communities from Lethbridge, Alberta, Canada - RJG_04 | ecosystem: Host-associated > Mammals > Digestive system > Stomach > Rumen | place: Canada: Alberta...
AACGGGTAGGCACAAGGTCTGATGCAGGCGTTGGTCCGCCCCGCGCCGCGTTGAAGCGGCCGCTGGTATCCTAGGGCTTAAGTGCCCGCCTATGAAGAACCGCCGGATTGTCCGGCGGGTTTCTATTCAAGCCTCGAATCCATTTGGCGGAGCAAAAGGAAAACCGCCTCAACGCGAGGTTGAAGCGGTGGACGAGGCGTTAGTCTTCGATTTTGCGCTTGTTGGGTTTATCTTCGTCTTCGTCTTTGTCTTTGCTTCCGCATCCTCCCCCGGTGACGAAGGCAAGTTGCTCCGCGGTCAGTTCGACGCCTTCCTTGCTCGCTAAGGAGAGCAGCTCATCGCGACCATGGCATTGCTTGGCGAGGGCGATTTGCTCTTCGGTGAGTCCTTTCAACAATTCTGGTTTCATTGGGTATTCCTCCTTGGTGACTTAATTAAAACATGATGGATGCCACAAAAGCGTCACATGATGAGGATTTAATCTTCGAAATAGGGAGCAGGTTTTTCCCGTTACTAAAAGCTTATATTCTTCCATGTATCAAGCGCATTCCTCTTGCCATAGACAAAATATTCGCCTTTTCCACTGAAACGTTGCAGGGAGGCGGATTCTGCATTCTCATTCATATCCTTTCCCATACAAAATGTGGGGCTCTATACAAAAAGGGCTGGATGTTACTCCAGCCCGATAACAGACGAGAAGCTTATTCGGCTTTGCCGTTAGAACCAAAGAGGAGGATCTTCTCTTTGACTTTGGCGCGAATGGCTTCGAAGCCCGGCTTAAGGAGCTTACGGGGATCGTAGCCTTTCTCTTTGTTGGCACCGCTGGGATCGGCTTTGCCGGCGGCGCAATAGGCGATGGTCGCGGCGGCGAAGACGAGCTGGCAGTCGGTGTTGACGTTGATCTTGGACATACCACCCTTGATCGCTTTGCGGATTTGGTCATCGGGGATGCCGGTTCCGCCATGGAGGACTAAGGGGATGCCACCGGTGGCTTTCTGGATGTTCTCTAAGGCATCGAAGTGGAGACCGGTCCAATTTTCGGGATAGATGCCATGGATATTGCCGATACCCGCGGCGAGGAAGTCGACGCCGAGGGCGACGATTTTCGCGCATTCGTTGGGGTCGGCGACTTCACCATCGGCGGTGATGCCGTCTTCGGTGCCACCAATGGCGCCGACTTCGGCTTCGATGGAGATGCCTTTTTCGTGGGCGAGTTTGACTAATTCACAGGTCTTGGCGACGTTTTCTTCGAAGGGGAGGGAAGAACCATCGAACATGATCGAGGTGAATCCGGCTTCGATGCAGTCCAAGCACTGCTGGTAGTTGCCATGGTCGAGGTGAAGGGCGACGGGGACGGTGATGCCGAGGGATTCGTCCATGGCTTTGACCATGGCGGCGACGGTCTTGAAACCGCACATGTATTTTCCCGCGCCTCCAGAGACGCCGAGGATGACCGGGGACTTCATCTCCTCCGATTCCAAGAGGATGGCCTTGGTCCATTCAAGGTTGTTGATGTTGAATTGGCCGACCGCATAGTGCCCTTCGTGGGCTTTGCGGAGCATTTCGGTTGCGTTGACGAGCATATGTGTTATTTGAACCTCCGAGTTCTCGTTGCCGTAATTATGCATTCTCCCACGCCGTTTTTCCATCCTTTTGCGCTCGCGCATGAAAAGAACATGTCGAAAGAGGCCAACTTTTGTTTTTCGGCGATGGTTTTAACGATGCAATCGTTGTTTAGCCAAAAGCCCCGCTTCGTGAAACCGTTGGTTCGGAAAAGTAGATCGGATAGCGAGAATTCCCTTGCCCTAAGGCATGGTTGTTCTGCAAAACTCTTGCCATCCCTTCGTCCTTCCTTATAATTTGGCAAGCCAAATAGATTTATCTATACACGAGGTCAAACAAATGAAGAAAACAACAATAATCGCGTCGCTCCTAGCAGTCATCGGCTGCGCTGCGGTCGTCGCCACGCTGGCCCTCGGCGGAGGCCCGAAGCTAAACGCCGTCTTCGAGGCTAAGGCCACGAGCAAAAGCTTCACCTTCGACGCCGCCGCCGGATCCCAGTTCGAAAATACCACGGGGTTTCTCAAATAGTTGATGTCACAACCGGTGTATCCGATTCCATCCGGACAACATTCCGGCCGGGGCTTATCAGCTCGCTCGCCTTCGGGCAGGGCGGAAGGTTCGTGGAGGCGCATCCGATCGCGGAGGAGGAGGCCTACTACTACCTGACGATCGGCATAAACAACCTCACCCATTTCGAGATCGACCTGGGCGTCGTCAACGACGGGGGCGGCTCGTCCAACAAGGACCTTTACGAGATCCAGCTGCGCGACGCAGGCCTTCACATCGTCAAGGAGTGGTACGACTATTTCAAGCTCGACGGGAATGGGAACGGCACCGTGCACCTTGAATGGGACAAAGGGCCTAGCGACAGTACCGTGGTTCGAGTCATGGCAAACCTCTACTTTTATGGAGATTCGGCGGCCACCAGTTTGTACATCGAGAAACTGAGCCTTACTTGGGCCTGCTGACATCACGCACGGCGCGGACCGCACCTAGTCAAGTAACGGGGCTTGCCGAAGCGAAGGCGGCCCCGTTTTTGCATCTGGAAGCCTCGGCCGTTCCATGCCGGCCCTCTTCCGCCTTTGTATAACAAAGCCTTGCCTTATTCGGTATTTTTTCCCTACAATATGCCAAACCAAAAAGGCTTAACTACACAAGAGGCTAGATCAATGAAGAAAACAGCAATAATCGCGTCGCTCGCCGTCCTCGCAAGCGCGGCGGTGCTCGCCACATTCGCCCTAGGCGGGGCGGGCAAGTTCGGGAACGTCCAGGTCAATGCGGACCCCGTCAAGTACAGCGTCACCTTCGATAAAGATTCCAACATTGAGGAGGTAGACGACGGCGTTTACGCCATTTACGAAACCACCCCTAGGGGCGCTAAGGTCGGCGTGGTGGGGTTCGACAACAGCGAGGCGTACTTCACCTTCAAGAGCGCCTCCTTCATGTTTATCCAGCTCTACGGCGACCACGAATTGAAGGAGGTCGGCGCCTTTGAGTTCTCCGCCATCACCGGCTTCGCGATTTCTTTCTCGGGCGGATCCGTGTCGTTTGATGGCGGCGATACGAGAATCGATTCCGTCGTCAGCGAGCAAGAATACAAAGGGCTATCAATTACCCCTCGCGACTATCCGGAATTCATTACGACCCACAGCATTACCGTCTCCTCCCTCACGATCTGGTATACCTGTTAGGGGAACGATCATCCGCGGATTCAGGCCGATGCCCATGTGCGCTTCGGCCTTTTCATCTGCCTTTGTTTACAAAGCCTTTCCTTTTTCGCCCTCTTTTCCCTATAATTCCGTGAACCAAAAAGGTTTGACTGCACAAGAGACTAGATCAATGAAGAAAACAACAATAATCGCGTCGCTCGCCGTGCTTGCAAGCGCGGCGGTGCTCGCAACCTTCGCCCTTGGCGGGGCGGGCAAGTTTGGGGACGTCCGGGCCAATGTGGAACCCAAAGAATACAGCGTCACCTTCAACGAAAGCAATACGACCGTCGAGCAGGTCGGCGACCATTATGCCATTTATGCAACCACCCCAAGGGGTGCTAAGGTCGGCGTGGTGGGTTATGACAAAAGCGATGCGTCCTTCACCTTCAAGGGCACTCACTTTAGGAGCCTCCAGCTTTTCGATCCTGATGACAGCGTCTTGACTGGGCACGCCTTTGAGTTCTCCCACATCACCGGCTTCGCGATTTCTTTCTCGGGCGATTTCGGCGATGACATGGTGTTTATTGCCAACGGCGGCGACACGATGATTGAGGAAATCGTCAGCGGGGCACCACACACAGGGCTATCATTTGCCCCTGAAGACTGTCCAATGTTCTATACGGGCGACAGGGTTAATGTCTCCTCCCTCAAGATCTGGTATTCCTGCTAGGGGTTACAATCATCCGCGAATCCAGGCCGATGTCCATGTGTGCGTCGGCTTTTTTCCATCCTTTAGTATCTTTGCTTGGCAATCTGTGAGAAGTCCAAAAAGGATAAATTCTCACCCACTGAAAACAATGTCCTATCAATGTAAACGTCGCTGATTGGCGCCCCGGCGTTTTAAAGGCCCGTTTTGGGGCTAGCGGTCGAATCCCGTTTTGGTGGAAATCAGCGGATTTCGAGGTCCTAAGAATACGGGAAGATCACCTCGATCGGCTTCCTCCCGACGTTCTCTTTTTCTCCGCATTCGATTCAATTCAAGCCGACTTATGAAGTTATTAACGCTGTTAATAAAGTAAAAAAGATGGAGGATTTACTACCTTAAGAATCTTCGTTTTATGTAAAAAAATACATTTTACGAATTCGTTTTGTGTCGAATTTTACATTTTACGAAACTATGGTATTGTATGAAGGAGGCCTCACAAATGGAACAAAACCTGGATTTTAAACGAAAGATTTACGAAGAATTGGTTCGCTGGGATGAAAGCGGCGACAAACTTCCTTTGATTGTCGATGGACTACGCCAAGTCGGGAAAAGCTACATTGTCAGCAAATTCGCCCACGACCGTTATGAGAACGTAATTACCTACGATTTCCGCCACAATGCTCCACTGAGGAAAATCTTCAATGGTAATTTGAAAGTCGATTCCATCGTTTTAAAATCCGCGCCCTATTTTCCGGGCCAACGTTTCGTCCCAGGGAAGACGATATTGGTCTTCGAGGAGATTGGGGATTGTCCACTTGCTCGCACCTCGTTCAAAAGTTTCGCGCTCGATCGTCGATTCACCGTCATCGCCACAGGGAGCTTGCTCGGCGTCATCAATTATCGGAGAAAGGCGAAGATCGATGTTCCGACGGGATACGAACAGGTTCTCCATTTATCGTCCATGGACTTTGAGGAATTCCTTTGGGCATGCGGCGTCGATGCCTCCTCCATCGTTTTATTGAAGGAATATGTTCAGCAACGTAAGGAGCTGCCTGGCGCCCTGGCCGATTTTTACAAAGAGATGGTCAAACGCTATGTCGTCGTCGGCGGTATGCCCGCTTCGGTGAAGAAGTTTTTGCAAACGAACAACTACTTGGAATCAAGGGAATGCCTCAAAGGCTTAATCTTTGATTATCGAAGCGATTTCGGGCGCTTTATCAACGATAAAAACGAAGAGGAGATCGATTACTCCTTGCAAGCGAAACTCAATCGCGTCTTCGATTCGATTCCATCCCAGTTATCCCGGCAGTCCGATACGCAAAAGTTCAAGTATTCGGAAGTGCAAAGCGGAGGCCGTGCCTCTACCTTTGAAGAACCCTTCCAATGGCTTGAAAAAGCGGGCCTGGCTTTGCGCTGCTTCAATCTCAATGCGATTGAAAGCCCATTGGAGGCAAATGCGGATCGAACCTACTTCAAAGCGTTCCTTAGCGATACGGGGCTGCTTATGGCGATGTACCCTCTCTCCACGTCACAATCGTTCTTAGCCGATGAACTTGATAGCAGAAAAGGCGCGCTTTTCGAGAACTTGGCGGCGACGATGCTCGTTAAGGCGGGGTTTCCTCTTTATTACTATTCTAAGGGCTCTGATCACCTTGAAATCGACTTCGTATTCGAAGGCGAAAAAGGAATCGTGCTGGTGGAAGAAAAGTCCGTCAACGGCAAGATGGCCGCTTCCCGCGCCGTGATGGAGGGGAAGACCCATTATAAGGCGAAAGTATGCTACAAAGTGATCCGCGAAAACTTCGGAATGGGGGACTATTACGTCAGCGTTCCGCATTATGCGCTTCCGTTTTTACTCGGCGAGGAGATGGACTTGCTTTGCAAAAAGAGCACACTCGAACCGTTGGTCTACCCCAAACTTTGATTCTTTGCCTTTCGCGGCTCCTTCCATAAAGAAAAAACCGCATGATGGCGGTCTTCTCTTCATCTCAATACGCGACTACCTGCTTGGGATGTCCGCTTTGCGGCGGCGTAAGCAATAGACGTTATCGGACTTAAGGAAAGCGACCTCGTATTCTTTGTGGAAAAGAGTCATGTACCGCTTTGCTCCGGAGATGTAGCGGTGGAACTGGTCGTCGGTGATTTCAAAGTTCTCGACAAATGAGGCTTTGACGATGTTTTCCCCGCGAAGCAGCCGTTCCACGAGCTGCGCGAAGGCAAACGATTTACCCACTTTCATGCACTTCCTCCTAGTGGTTGGGGTCGGATTGTAGTCGTAAGGTCGGATCGTCGGATGGGGGAAAGGTGCGCTTATTATTGCAAAGAATCGGCTCATTACGCAAATGAAATGCGCCAGTTGTTTCATTACTTGGGGAAATGTAAATAGTAACACGCCCTTTCTAGGCGGGCGTGATGGCTATTTGGAGGATGCGAGGTCTTCTTGATGGGCGAGTTGCTGGTCAATCGAAAGCGATTCGAATTGGCTCATGTAGAGTTCGTAGTATTTGCCGCGCTTTTCCATCAGTTCCTCATGCGTCCCATCCTCTAAGATCACCCCGTGTTCGAGAAAGAGGATGCGGTCGCTATTCACGATGGTGGATAAGCGGTGGGCGATGACGATGGAGGTGCGTCCCTTGAGTAAGGCCCCGATGGCGTTTTGCACCTCGGCCTCGGTCTCGGTGTCGATGGAGGAAGTCGCCTCGTCCAAGATGAGAATGGCGGGACTACGCACGATGGCCCTAGCAAAGGAGATGAGTTGCTTCTGCCCTTGCGAAAGCATGCCCCCGCCATCGCGAAGCACCGTGTCATAGCCATCTTTGGTGGAACGGATGAATTCGTCGATCCCCACGAGTTTGGCCGCGGCGACGATTTGCTCATCGGTGGCCCCAAACGAGCCATAGGCGATGTTTTCCTTATAGGTCCCATTGAAGACAAAGGGCGTCTGCTGGACGTAGCCCACATGGGAACGAAGCCAGCCTAAGGAACGCTTTTTATAATCGACCCCATCGATGAGGATCGTTCCTCCGGTAGGCTCATAGAAACGGCAGAGCAAATTCACCAACGTTGTCTTGCCAGAACCCGTCTCGCCGACGATGGCGACGGAAGTGCCGCGCTTTATCTTTAGGTCCAAAGGAAGGATGACTTCCGGGCCGGTTTCGTAATGGAAGGAGACCTGGCGGTATTCGATGTCCCCAAGGACGTCTTCATAGGCCTCGGTCTTAGGATGAAGGATCGTGCCGTATTTTTCGATGACTTCGGGGGAATCGACGATGGTGACGGGGGCGTCGAGCAAACTCTGGACTTTCTCCGCGCCGGCTTGGGCGGCCATGAATTCGGTGAGTACCTCGGCGATCGTGGCAAGAGGGTCATAGATCTGCGAGACGAAGCTGATGAAAAGCACGACGGTCGCGGCGCTTACCCCCAGTTCGGGGTCGCCGATCCAAACGAATCCGACGAAGATGACCACGGCGATCATGATTTGGGACATCAAGGTCAACAAAGGCACGTAGCCCGCGTTGATGCGCCCGGCGTAAAGGCGTTTGGCCCGCACGTCTTCGGTGATCTCTTCGGCTTCCTCGTAGACACTATCTTCGATGCCTAAGGTCTTGATGGTCTTGGCCCCATCGATGGATTCGGCCAAATAGCCGACGTAACGGGAATAGGCGTTGCGTGCCGCGCGATGGGCTTTGAGGATGGCTTTCTCGAAGATCGGCGTGATGATGGCCACGATCGGCATCGAGGCCAAGACGATGAGCGAATACATCCAGTTGATGGAGAACATGGTCACCACCGCGAAGACGAGTTCAAAGGCGGCCCAAAGTACGCTATTTAAGGACCAGGAGAGAATATCACCGATGGAGGAGGTGTCCGATTGCATGCGGGCGATGAGCCATCCGCTGGAATTCTTGTCGAAATAGGAGAAGGGGAGCTGCTGGATCTTGGCGAAGGAGTCGCGGCGAAGATCGGTCATGATGTACATCGAGATGAGATTGGTGAGGTAGAAGGTCATGATGATGAGGATGGAACGGGCCAATATCATCGCCCCCAAGGTAATCGCGTAGGAGAGGAAGGAGAAATCCACATGGATGCCAAAGATGAAGGTCACGGGGATGACGAGTTCGGAGAGGGAGGAAAGAGGATGGTCGATTAAGGAATTTGCCGCCTCGATCGCGCCCGAGTTCATGACCGGGACGAAGGAAGCGTCGTAGAAGGTGACGAAAAGGGTCGAGAATAGGCCAAGCATTAGAAGCGGCCAACGCCTCAAGGCGTATTTGCCGATGGTAAACCATACGGAAAGGTTCAGTTTCTCAGGCAATGCTTCTTCTTCGAATCCGCCACCACGTCGCGCCATAGCTTCCTCCTTTCCTTATTCGCAAGCGGACTGGATGTCGCTGACGCGGCGATAGAGTCCGTTCCCTTTGAGCAATGTATCGTTATCGCCCATTTCGGCGATATGTCCGTTTTCAAGCACCACGATCAAGTCGGCGTCTTTGGCCGTGGCCACGCGGTGGGTGATGATCAAGGTCGTGCAGCGGCTGGATAAGGATTTTAATTCGCGGCGGATGGCCAAGTCGGTGGCCGCGTCGACCGCACTTAATGAATCATCAAAGATGAGCACGGGAGCGCCCGATAATACCGTACGGGCGATGGCTAAGCGCTGCTTTTGCCCACCGGATAAAGTCACGCCTTTTTCGCCTACGGGCGTGTCGTAGCCTTTGGAGAAGCCCTCGATGGCTTTGTCCACCGAAGCGATGCGCGCGGCGTTAGCGATGTCTTGCTCGGAAGCGTTTTTGTTGGCGATGGCGATGTTCTCCGAAATCGATTTGGAGAAGAGGAAGGGGTCTTGGAGGACGGGGACCACGTTTTTGCGCAGATGGCCTAAGGAATAGTCCTGGACGTTTTTGCCATCGATGTAGATGGCCCCTTCGTCGACGGGATAAAGGCGGGTAAGAAGACCCGATAAGGACGATTTGCCTGAACCCGTCTTGCCCATGATGGCCACGGTCGATCCCTTGGGGATTTTGAAGGAGACGTCATCGATGACCTTATGGCTTGGGTCATCGGGATAAGCAAAGCTTACGTGGCTGAATTCGATGTCGCCTAAAATGGGGGAGGTATCCCCGCTTTCTAAATCCTCTTGGGGCAAGGAAAGGAGACGCTGGATTCGGTCGCAGGCGGCTAGCGTCATGCCAAGGCGCGATAAGGTGGTCGCGGTGTTACGAAGCGGCCAGACCATCATGTTGACGAAGGTATAGGAGATGAACACCGACCCGGCGGTGATCTCCTTGGTGAAGACGAGGTAGATGGCGTAGACGATGGCCACGCTTCTCGAGGCGAAGATGAAGATGTCGCTGGAACCAAAGAAGAACGCACTGAGTTTCTTTTCGTGACGGTAGGCCTTGGAGTAGTGGGTCAAGCGTTCCTCGAACTTCGCGATTTCGGTGGATTCGGCGTTATAGGCTTTGACTAAGCGCACCCCATTGAGGTTTTGGCTGATGCGGTCGACCATCTCCGCTTCCGAGTCATCGGTTTTGCGGTATCTCCGACGCACTTCTTTAATAAGGAAAAAGGAATAGAGGAACATGACCGGGAACATCGATAGGGACACCAAGGTCAGTTTCCAACTGATTTCGAAGAGAATCGCAAAGCATAGGGCGACGACGAAGATGGTGTAGGTCACCTGCGACATGTCCATGATCATGAATTGGCGCGTCAAATCGACGTCGCGAGTGCAGGTTTGAATCAAATCGCCGCTTTTCTCGCTTTTGTAATAGGAGAAGGGGAGACGCTCCAGGCGCTGAAACAAGACGAGCTGCATCCTTTTGTTGATGCGCGAGGAAGCCTTGACCCTCAAGGTGAAGCGAAGGTAACTGACCGCCGCGGTAAGCAAGGCGGAGACGATGACGACGATGGGCAAGATGGTTAGGTGGTCGTAAAGGTAATCCGCGCCGCGCCCTCGGGTGAGCATCGCGATGATCCAGGACTCCAAAAACTCCGCGCGATCGAGCTCGTGGCTTAAGGCGTCGACGAGTACTTTGGACAAGAAGGTGGTGAAGACCGTGAGCAAGGTCATCAAAAACTGGAAGGCAAAGGAAGCGAAGTAGATGCCCTTATTGCCTTTGATGGCCGTGGAGAAGGTCTTCCCTAAATTGCTCATGGCCTCAATTAAAGTACTCTGCGCGCAAGAAGACAAACGCTTTGCACTGCGGATTCATGCTGTTAGGGGAAAAAGAGCAAGCAATGGACTTGCCTTCCTTAGCACGCCTTTTTCTACGGCTGATTGAGGCGTTCCTGTTTGGAGTCCCGCCCCTATGGCGATCGCCCCCCGCGTGCTAAAATCCAAAGGACGACCATATTCCAATCGCATCGGGGGGCTTTCTACATGGAACGGATGATATGCCAATGCTGCGGCGAGGCGCTTCATAAGCGCGGCGACGCATACGAATGCGGCTACTGCGGCGCGACCTACCGCGACGACCAGGCCGAAAGGGCCGCGGACCTTCTCAAGGGTTTGCTTGACGATTTCAAGCTAGAACAACTCTCCAACGCCAGGCGCCGCCTCTACGAGACCACCCACGAGAAATACCCAAGCTCCCAGGCCGTGACCCAGGCAGCCGGGAACGTCCTTTCGATCAGTCCCGACGACTTCATGGCCCGGGTCTACCTCCATTCGCACGATTCCGACCCGCACGAGCTCATCGGGGTCCTCGCCCGAAGCGAAGTCTCCGAATGGGAGGCGAAGGAGACCCTCGCCTGGCTCACCCGCTCCCTCGACATGAGGACCCTCGCCGCGGTGAAGGACTTCGCCGACCGCCACTTCAAGGACGCGGCGAAGACGAAAGCCCTGACCGAAATCGAGGGCGAGGCCCTCAAGCTCGACTCCGGCGTCTATGATGTCTCGCTCAAGAGGGACGTGTTCCTCTGTTATTCCACCGAGGACATGCCACGGGTGATCGAAATCATGGAGACGTTCGAGGAGAACGCCCTGTCCTGCTTCGCCGCCTTCCGCAACCTAAGGCACGGCAAAGGGGCCCAGGAAAACTACCAGGAGGAGATCTTCCGCGCGATGAAGAACTGCCGCGTCTTCGTCTTCCTTTCCTCGAATTCCTCGAGGGACCTGAATAGGAAAGGCGTCGTCGAGGAGCTCAACCACCTGATCTCCGACCTGCCGAAGAAACCGCGCGTCGAGTTCCTGCTCGAGGACTACCCCGAGCGCATGCCGTTCCTCGCCAAGCGCCGCATGGCGGAGGCCTTCCCGCATCTGGAACACTGCAGGGACGTGGAGGACCTGCTCGTCCGCGTTTCCGACCTTTTGGACGCCGAGGAGAACGCCGAGAGGGATCGTGTGAAAAAGCTCGCCGAGGAGGCCTCGGAAAGGGCCAAGAAAGAACTACAGGCCGAGTTCGAGGCCAGGGAGGCCGCCCGCAAGGAGGAGCAGGAAAAGCGCCAAAAGGAACTCGAGGAGCGCCTCGCCAAGGAGAGGGAGGAGCAGACCAAGCGCCAAAAGGAACTCGAGGAACGCCTCGCGAAGGAGAGGGAAGAACAGGCCAAGCGCCAGAGGGAGCTCGACGAGGAACGCGAGAGAAAACAGAGGGAGCTCGAGGAGGAGCGCCTCCGTCTAGAGAAGGAGAGACTCGACATCGAGAAGAGGAGGATCGAGGCCGAAAACGGATCCTCCGCCTTGCCACCCGTCGGAGGGGCGATGGACGCGGAGTCCATGCTCGCGATGATGGAAAAGGCCGAGGAGCTCAAGCGCAGGAGGGCCGAGGAGGCCGCGGACAAAAGGAAGGCCGAGCCCGTGGAGAAGGCCATCGAGGCCATCGGCAAAGTGGAGTTCACCCCCGAATGCCACGAAAGGATCGCCACCGCCAGGGCAGCCTATTCCGGGCTGACCGAGGGGCAGCGCGCCTTCGTCCATAACGCCGACGCCCTCCTCGCCGCGGAAAGGGAATACGAGGAGGCCGAGGCCAAGGAGCGGGAGCGTAAGCGCCAAGAGGCGGAGGCCGAGGCGGAACGCAAACGCCTAGAGGCGGAGGAAAGGGAAAAGGCCATCGAGGCCGTCTTCGCCATGAGAATCCTCCCAAACGGTGGGGCGTCCGTCCAAGGACTGTTGGACAAAGAAGCCACCGCGGTCACCATACCCGAGCATTATCGCGGCCAAACCGTGACCTCGATCGGGTTCAAGGCCTTTTCGGGATGCTCAAAGCTGGAATCCATCGCGATTCCTAGCACCGTCACAAGCATCGGGGAACTCGCCTTCGCCGGATGCGGTGGGCTCACCACGCTTTTGCTGCCCTCGGGTTTGAGGTTCATCGGCAAAGAAGCCTTCTATAACTGCTCCGAGGACCTTTACATTTGCTTTGCCCCCGGCGTGGACGCCTCCCGTAAGAGGGGGTTCGACCCGGATTTCCTCAAGGGGTTCCGCGGAAACGTCCTTTATGGCGTCACTGACGTGGATCAGGCGATACGTACGGCGCAGCTTGAGGCGGAATACCGCCGCGAAAAGGAAAAAGAGCAGGCCGCCGCCGTCGAGAGGGTCATCGAGGCCATCGGGGACGTGGAATACTCGCCGAAGTGCAAGTCCCGCATCGACGAGGCCCAAAGGCTTTACGACATCCTCCCCGAAAGGGGCAAGAAACTCGTTTTGAACCACGCTACGTTGACCTCCGCCGTCGCCGAGTACGAAAAACTGAAGGCCGAGGAGCTCAAGCGCAAGAGGGCCGAGGAGGACGCGGACAGAAAGAAGGCCGAGGCCACTGACGACGCGATCAAGGCAATCGGGACTGTGGAATGCTCGAAACAGTGCAAGTCCCGCATCGACGAGGCCCAAAGGCTTTACGACGCCCTGACAACAGAACAGAGGGCGTTCGTCCATAACGCGGAGATTCTCCAACGGGCGAACCAGGAGTACGCCAAGGCCGAGGCGGAAGAGCGCATTGACGACATCTTTGATATGGAAATCTTTCCAAACGGGCACGCGTCCGTCGCCAAATGCCGGGACAAGAAAATCACCGGAACGGCCATACCCGAGCGTTACCGAGGAAAAGCCATCACCCAAATCGGCGACCATGCCTTTGATGGCTGCTCCTCCCTGAAGTCGATCGCCATCCCCAACGGCGTCAACCACATCGGTGGCCACGCCTTTGAAGGCTGCTCTTCCCTTGAGTCAATCTCCATCCCGGGGAGCGTCACCTCCATCGGCTATTGGGCCTTTTGTGGATGCCGTTCCCTTACGTCGATCACCATCCCCAACGGCGTCACTTTCATCGGCGAGGGTGCCTTCCGCAACTGTTCCTCCCTGAAGTCGATCGCCATCCCAAGCGGTGTCACCCACATCGGCAGGGAAACCTTCGGATTTTGCGACGATCTTAAGTCGGTCACCGTTCCAAACAGCGTCACTTTCATCGGCGAGGATGCATTCCATGGCTGCAAATCCCTGACCTCTATCACCATCCCCAAAGGCATCACCGACATCCGCGATGGTGCCTTCTTCGGCTGCTCTTCCCTAACCTCGATCGTTATTCCCAAGAGCGTCACCTCCCTCGACAAGCATGCCTTCCTGGGCTGCTCCTCCCTGAAGTCGATCGCCATCCCAAGCAGCGTCACCAAAATCGGCGAATATGCCTTTAAAGACTGCAAATCCCTAACTTCGATCACCATCCCGGAGAGCGTCACCTCCATCGGCGTGGAAGCCTTCCGTAGATGCTCCTCCCTAACCTCAATCACCATCCCGGAGAGCGTCACCAAAATCGGCGATTGGGCCTTCTGCGACTGCTCTTGCGCCATACACTTCGCGCATAAAAAGCCCTTGTTCGGCTATCCGGAAGGATTCTCCAAGGATTGCCTATTAGGATTCAAAGGAAAAGCCTATTGGGGCGGGAAGTAGGGGAACGCGCCTTAGGTTACGCCCCTTTTGAATGAGGGTGAATTTACCGTTTGTCTTGGCTTAGGCGAATAAATCGGCGAAAAGGAGATTGGTGATCGAACCAAGAAGCGGGATAGCCTTTTTCTTTGGAATACAGAGTCGCACAATTTGTTTTGTAACCTTACAAATTTATTTACATCCAATCCTTCCTTAATTATTTTAATTAAACGAACACTTTCCCCTTCGGCTTGCTCTAAAGCAAAATAGCGATCGGGCAGCGTTCCATGGAGCTACCAATATGAACAAGAATGCTAAAAAACTTCTGCTATGCTTAGTTCCTCTTATCATCGGGAATCTAGCAGCTTGCTCTCAAGACAATAACCCGGCCTCTTCTTCGCAAAGTTCTTCTTCCACCTCCGAGAGCTCTTCCTCTTCTGCCCAGAGCTCTTCCTCTGCTTCCGAAGTTTCCTCTACCTCAAAGGAATCAAGTTCCGTCGATTCGAAATGGACGGGCCTCACGGAAAAGGATTTGAAAGAAACCAAACAATTGGACGTCGCCGTAACGAAAACCAAAACCTTGGAACTTGCCATTTCCCATGAGAGTGACCTCTTCCTTGAGAATATGACCAAGGATGACTTGTTGGTCTTCCCAAAACAAGACGCAGGCAACTCCGATCTCCTTACGATAAAAGGCGCTTTGGCCAATCGAATCGATGATTTCACCTTCTCTCGCGTCAGCGGGAAATCGGTCAAAGTGACCATCCCTTCCTTCAAGGAGGGCATCTATCACGTTCTCTTCGCCAAATCCGCCACAAGCGATGGCAAACTTGCCGAAGCTTCGGCCTCTACCGAACAACTTACCCCCGAGTATTCCTCCTATTCGCTTGAAAGCAACCAATTCCAAGTGGGGCAAGTCAATCCGACGTTCGCCATCCTTCATAGCAAAGCCAAAGTCGCGGATGAATCGCTCATTAGCTTCACCGGCGGCTTTGAAGGGCTGAAAGTCACATCGGTGAAATCGGTCCCCGAAAAAACCGAAATCCTCACCGAAGGGAGCGTCCAAAGCTCCGGCTATGGCTCTATTGTTTTGAAGAAAGGTTTCTTTGAAGGCACCAAGTCCGATTTACATTTAGAAGCCTCGATTTCCCAGCGCACCGATTATATCGTTCAGGAAAGCTTTGTTTTCGATGGCGGAGTCCTTAGCTTCGATCTTTACGTCGACGGCAAATTGCCTTCGTCCATTTCCAAAAGCGATTTCACCTTCTCGGGAAAAGAAGGCTATGAACTTGTTAGCGTCGCCGCCTCCGATAAGTCCAACATCATCCATATTCAAGTTCGCTTTGGCGACGGTGTCACGGATATTAATAGCGCGATTAGGGCGCTCGAAACGGCGAAACTTGAAGTCTCCGGTGCCCTCACGGGGCTATATGGCAGCAAGGAAATCAACCTTTCCATCCGCCGTCCGCGTCTACGCCTTTATCCATCTTTCGAGGGAAGCAAACTCACCATCAAAGGAACCGTCTCCAACGTCAAACCTTTGTCGATCACCAAAGACGATCTTACCTTCACCTCGACGAATTTGATCCTAAGCGGGGAGAACAGCAACGTCGAAAGTAGCGATTTCAAGTTGGAAGGGAACACCTTCGTCGCCACCTATGCCATCAAAGGATCGATCGATGGTCTCTATGGCACGATCACCATTAACGGCGACAAAGTCCAATCCCTTTGGGGCGAAGCAACCGAAGTCCATGATCACTTCGACGCTTCCAAAGCCGGCCAGGGGAGCGAAATCGATGAAACGAGCTGCCAAGAACTCATCGACAACCAAATCATCAAAGACAACATCCAAAAAGCATCTATATCTACTCTTATTACCTAAAGATCGGGGCCGCCATCGCTTCGAAAAACCCCGTGGCGGCCATCGATAACCTCATGGGGCTACTAGAAGCCTGCGGCATTCTAAAACCCGGACCATCGATCCAAGATGTCCTTAACCGCCTCGATCAGCTCGACAAGAAGCTCGATATCATCAGCGGCAAAATCGATCACCTAAGCGATCAAATCGCGGATAGCCAAGCGGCCACCGCGGCGGGGATCGACCTTGTCCTTTATAACCAATATCGGGCCAATTGGTCTTCCTTTGTCCATAACTACGTCGAACCGATGGACGATATGATCCGTTCCTATCGGACCAATGTCCAAACCGCCTTGGTCAACACCGCTTTGTCCAATGATCCCTTGGCGGTCAAAATCGAGTTCGCCCAGGTTCCCAATGGCGAAGGCACGCCCAAGCGTACCTTGGTTGCCGAAAGCCCAACCGCTAGCGGTAAATCCCTGGAATTCGTCCCAATCGATGAAACCTATGAGATTTCGATTCCGACTTCTTACTTCGCCAAAGCGAAAGAAGCGGTTGCCTCCACTCGCTGCTATAGCGCGGATTTCTGCGCGGCTTACCAAGAAGGCATCGAGTCCTATTTAAAAGAGCACCCATCCCAACATTTCACGGCGGAGGATATCTATAACTCCATCATCAGCTCCTTCCAAAAAGAGGCCATCACCTCGGCGGATACCCTGAAGTTCTATAACCTCTATACCAACTTCGCGAGTGCTCTGCCCAACTGCATGAACGACTACGTCAAGATGCTCCAAAACTTCTACAATTTCCAAACCGAAGCGGAGAACGAGATCCTGATGTTCCGTGGCAACATGAAGAGGCTTCTTGTCCAATACGTGGGCTTCTTGAGCACCTTCGCTTCCTTTTCGGGCCAAACGGGAATCGATATGGAAGCGGTGGTCAAATCGACCTCGGCCGCCGAAAACTTCATTAAGGCGAATACCTATATCGTCCCCACCGCCTCGAAGAGAACGAACTATTGCTACACGGTCTCTTCGCCGGTGACCACCTATTACATGGAGGTCTATTGGGCGACGCACTTCGAGCCAGAGCATACCAATCATCCGAACTTAGTCCAAACCAAGCGCTTCGTCTATTATGGGTCAGACGGACAAGAGGTCGCGGAATACGATAACCCGCTGCCGATGCTAAACGAAGCCGACCTCCTCCACATCCAATATCGCTACAAGACCATCAAAAACTACACCGGGGCAACCGATACCTGGGCGAGTTACCTTGAAAGAAACGGCGTCATCGATTACGAAGGCTACAACAAAACCTTTAAGGAAGTCCGCCGCAATCCCGCCGAGGAGTTCGGGGATTTCCCACCGATCATCTGCGAAGTCGGCGAATTCAGGCAATCAAACGCCACCGGATGGAAAGGAAACTGCTGGGGCCACGCCGCCGGAGACAAATTCACGCTCGAAGAATATTACGATTACGCATGCGTCGATGGCGAATACTGGTCGGAAAACGAAGTTACCGGGAAGCTCCTGAACTTCGAGACCCTCGAAACGACGGATACCGTCCTCTTACGCGAAGCCATCTACCACGAATCGCACTGGTGGTGGTCCACGGATGAGTATTGGATCTTCTATTCCTCCACGACGGGGCGCCATGGCATCGCCTTCGTTCGCGGATAAATCGTCAAACCCCTAGGGCTAAGGAATCTTCCTTGGCCCTTTTTAGTGTGATAGGCATGTCACGTGCCTGCGGTGAAAGTCCGTCGCTGGGCAAACCCACATGAAAGCCCAGCATATACAGCCAAATCCAACCTTACTCGGGCGACCGAGGCGGGGAAAGAAGGAGGA
>Ga0256407_10006815_pt1 | contig 17488 bp, 11 predicted proteins | sample RumenRJG_04DNA_FD_193489 | JGI IMG/M metagenome (GOLD analysis project Ga0256407, IMG submission 193489) | Bovine rumen microbial communities from Lethbridge, Alberta, Canada - RJG_04 | ecosystem: Host-associated > Mammals > Digestive system > Stomach > Rumen | place: Canada: Alberta...
GTTTGTCCCGTGTGGACTTCTTCTCCTTGGGCTTCACCTCAACATTGGTTAGTTCAAACCATTCCAGCATGTGTTCAGGCAACAAGCATTTGGCTAGTGTTTCGTATTGTGGATTCATTGTGATATCGCGTTTCCTATTAAAACGGAAATATCATGATTTTAGTATAACTGATTCCACGTAGTTATGCAGGTGACCCCTTTTCTTGTCAAATATGCAACAAATAAAGTGAAAATCTAATAAAGAATAATGTGATTTCGTTGAAAAAATGGGGCTAACAATTTTGTTGGCTCGTATTTTTTTATTAATTTTGCAGGCGATTTTATGAGTTAACCCCCTCGTCGGTGTTTCGTGTAAGCGCTGAGCAGACTGGTAAGACGACGGCTCTCGGGTAGGGCTGGCATGGTACGCAAGGGATATGTATAACATTTAAAAACAAATTTGCATTATGGCAGAAATGAATTTTGGTGGCGTTATCGAGACTGTAGTCACCAGCAAAGAGTTCTCTTTGGAGAAAGCACGTGAAGTATTGAAGGATGAGGTTATCGCCGTCATCGGTTATGGTGTTCAGGGTCCTGGACAGGCTTGCAACCTGCGCGACAATGGTTTCAACGTCATTGTTGGTCAGCGTCAGGGTAAGACCTACGACAAGGCTGTTGCCGACGGTTGGGTACCTGGTAAGACGCTGTTCTCTATTGAGGAGGCCGCTGAGAAGGGTACTATCCTCTGCATGCTGCTCTCTGATGCTGGTCAGATGCAGCAGTGGCCCACTATCAAGCAATATCTGAAGCCCGGCAAGACGCTGTACTACAGCCACGGCTTTGCTATCAACTGGAGCGACCGCACGGGTGTTGTTCCTCCCAAGGATGTCGATGTCATTATGGTAGCTCCTAAGGGTTCTGGTACTAGCCTTCGTACGATGTTCTGCGAGGGTCGCGGACTGAACTGTTCATACGCTATCTATCAGGACGCTACGGGTAAGGCCAAGGAGAAGACACTGGCCTTCGGTATCGGTATCGGTGCCGGTTACCTGTTTGAGACCACTTTCCAGCGCGAGGCTACCTCTGACCTCACTGGTGAACGCGGTTCACTGATGGGTGCTATTCAGGGCTTGCTGCTGGCTCAGTACGAAGTGCTGCGTGAGAATGGTCATACACCTTCTGAGGCCTTCAACGAGACTGTTGAGGAGCTGACCCAGAGCCTTGGCCCGTTGTTCGGTGCTAAGGGTATGGACTGGATGTACGCTAACTGCTCGACTACCGCTCAGCGTGGTGCACTGGACTGGGCTCCCCGTTTCCACGACGCCATCAAGCCTGTCATGGAGTGGCTGTACTACTCTGTAAAGACTGGTAACGAGGCTCAGATTACCATCGACGCCAACTCTAAGCCCGACTATCGTGCCGGACTGGAGAAGGAACTGGAGGCTATGCGCAACCAGGAGATGTGGCGCGCTGGTGAGACCGTTCGCAAGTTGCGCCCTGAGTATCAGGAAGACTAAGAGCTGTCTGATGTAAGATGTAAGAAGTAAGATTTTCATGGAGAATCTTGAACAGATAACCCGCCTTGTGTGTCAAGTGGCACGCGAGGCGGGTTCTTATATAAGAAAGGAACGCGAGAACTTCTCGGTAGATAAAGTGGAACGCAAGCATGCCCACGACTATGTGTCGTATGTCGACAAAGGTTCGGAGAAACTGATTGTCGGTAAATTGCGTGAGATACTTCCTGAAGCTGGATTTATTACTGAAGAAGGGACAACGAAGATGGATGATGTAAGATGTAAGATGGAAGAAACATCATCCGTCAGCCATCAGACTTCAGACTTCACATGGGTCGTGGATCCGTTGGACGGCACGACGAACTTCATACATGGCTTTGCACCTTACGCTGTTTCTATAGCCTTATGTAAGGGTAGGGAGATCATTGTGGGTGTGGTTTACGAGATTGTCAGCGACGAGTGTTTCTATGCATGGAAAGACGGAAAAGCATGGGTGAACGAAAAGCCCTTGCATGTAGGCAAGAGTGAAATTAACGATGCGCTGTTGTGCTTGCAGTTGCCTTACAACAGCGATGCGTATAAGCCTGTCATCAAGCGACTGATAGACCATTTCTATGGTCATGTGGGTAGCATCCGCATGATTGGTTCTGCAGCTATTGCGTTGTGCTATGTGGCAGCAGGACGACTGGATGCATACGCTGAGCGTTACATCGGACAATGGGACTATATGGCTGGTGCACTGATAGTTATGGAAGCAGGTGGACGCGTAACAAACTACAAAGGTGAAGACTATTTCATGGAAGGCGACAGCGTAGTTGCAACCAATGGTGTAGTGCATCAAGCGTTGTTGGATGCTGTTAAGCAAGTTGATAATTGATAGTTGACAATTAATCATTGATAATCAGAGCTGAAGATAGCCGTCTATCAGTTTGATATGTTCTTCGGAAACAAGGCTATCAAGGGCAGCATTAATCTCCTCCGTCGGCAATGGCAGTCGGAGGATTTCTGTTATATGATGGCGCTGATGGTCGGCCAGTAGTGCCAACATTTGTTGTTTGGCTGTGCGCTGTCCTTCCTTGGTAACGGTCTGACCCTGTACATCGAGACAAACATCACACTGGCCACAATCCGTCGCAGATTTCTCGCCAAAATATTCGAGCAACATGCGACTACGACAACAATTGATGCTTTGGGCATAGACCGTCATCGCCTGAATGCGCTGTGCATACTGCTCCTTACGGTCCTCATATATACTGGCAGGCAGTACGATGTGTTCAGCATCTTCGCGACGTTGGGAGTAGCGGATATAGGGCACCTGTTTGCGTGGAATGAAATTGATGAGGTGGCGTTGCGACAGCGACTTCAGAATGTCGTAACACTGGGGCTGGGGAATGCCAGCCTGCTGGGCTACGATGCTCTCGTCAATGTAGCCATAGTCGGCAAACAGTCCGCCGTAATTGCGCAGAAGACTGACGATAACCTTGTCCTCATCAGGCGACAACTGATCTAAACGATAGAGGTCGTCGCGACTTATCAGGAACTTGACACGGGCCTCGTTGTCGGCCTCTTCATCATACTCAATATAGCCAGCACGCTCTAATATCTGCAGGGCAGAATTGACCTGAACTGGGAAATGGCGGAAACGCAGGCAGAACTCCTCCATGTTGAACTCGTGGGCCACACCATAGCCGTCACCAGTAGCAATCTGATAGTAGTAGGCCAGATGCTCGTAAATCTGACGGATATCATCCTTAGGCGGGTAGGTGTCGTTGATACGTTTCTGTAGCTTGGCATTGTCGCTATTATTATAAAGCAGAATGGCTTGGGCAGGCTGTCCGTCGCGTCCGGCACGTCCTGCTTCCTGAAAATAGGCCTCTATGGAGTCGGGACAATCATAGTGAACCACCAGTCGGACGTCTGGCTTGTCGATACCCATACCAAAGGCATTGGTAGCCACCATAATACGCACGCGATCGTGTTGCCATTCACGCTGACGACGATCCTTGTCGGCATGGTCCAGTCCGGCATGATAGAAGGTAGACGAAAGTCCTGCCTGGCAGAGATGTTCACTGATTTCACGAGCATGGCGGCGACTGCGAACATAGACAATGGCAGAGCCAGGTGTCTGCTCGAACAGTCGGATAAGATCGTAAGGCTTATCGTCGGAGTGACGGACCAGATACGCCAGGTTCTTGCGTTCGAAGGACATGCGGAAGACGGAGAAGGAATTCCGAATTCCGAATTCCGAATTACTACATCTGGGTTCTGGGCTTCTACTTATTCGTAATTTGTCGCAGATATCATCCACGACTTGTGGAGTAGCCGTAGCGGTGAGTGCCAGAACGGGCACATCAGGCAGCAGTTCGCGAATGTTGGCTATTTCCAGATAGGAAGGACGGAAATCATATCCCCATTGTGAAATACAATGAGCCTCGTCGACAGTAATGAAAGATACGCGCATATGGCGCAACTTGGTTTGAAACAGGTTGCTGCCTAATCGCTCAGGCGATACGTAGAGCAGTTTTGTGCTGCCCAAAATGCAATTCTCCAGTGTCTGCAGAATGCTGCCGTGTTGCATACCGCTATAGATGGCTGCTGCACGGATACCAATTTGTCGGAGATGATGCACCTGATCCTTCATCAGGGCTATCAAGGGGGTGATAACGATACATGTTCCTTCCATTGCCATAGCAGGCACTTGGAAGGTGATGGACTTGCCACCACCTGTAGGCATCAATCCTAAAGTGTCATGACCAGCACCAATGGACTCGATGATACTGCGCTGTATGCCGCGGAAGTCATCGTAGCCCCAATACTGTCTGAGGATTGATTGATAATTGACAATGGATGATTGACAATTATCTGGCGCACCATGATCCATTATCAATAATCCATTATCAATTGTCAATTTCCGAAGGATTGATGTCAACAATCTGCAGCTGCACCTCACCACGCTTGTAGGTGTTCTCTTCGATATTATAGACGATATCGAACGAACGTTTTGACTTGATGTAGCGGGCGGCTGCCGACTGTCCAAAGGCGATACCATTCATCACGACTGCCGACTTGGAGTCGACCAGTTCCAATTTGATATGTTCCTGATGACGGCCTACCACCTTCGATGTACCATAGTCATATACGTTACGCGTGACGAATAACGGCTTCTCGTTGCCAGGACCATGCGGTGCCAGCTTTTTCAACTCGACAAGCAGGCGCTTGGTAATATGCTGGAAGTCAACTTCCAAATCGATATCCAATGTCTGCTGTGTTTGCTCAGGCATAATATGATGGCTTACATACTCCTGGAAACGGCGACGGAACTCAGGAATATTCTCCTGTTTCAGCGTCAGACCTACAGCATAGGTGTGGCCACCAAAGTTCTCAAGCAAATCGCGACATGACTTGATGGCATCGTAGATATCGAAACCTGCCACACTACGAGCTGAACCTGACGCCATGCCGTTAATGATGGTGAGAACAACGGTAGGACGGAAATAGAGTTCCGTCAAGCGGGAGGCAACGATGCCTACTACGCCTTTCTTCCAACCTTCGTCGTAGAGCACGATAGACTTCTGGTGCTGCTGACTCTCAAGACGGGCCACGATTTCGTTGGCTTCCTCAGTCATCTGCTTATCAACATCACGTCGCTGATCGTTGTACTCATCGATACGGGTTGCAATAGTCAACGCTTTCTGCAGGTCACGTTCTACCAGTAATTCTACTGCTTCCACACCATTCTGCATGCGTCCGGAGGCATTGATACGAGGCCCAATCTTGAACACGATATCGCTCATGGTAAGCTCGCGCCCTGTCAGTCCGCATATCTCGATGATGGCTTTCAGACCTATCGAACAACTCTGGTTCAGCTGTTTCAGTCCGTGGAAAGCTAAGATACGGTTTTCGCCCTCTACCGGTACCAAATCAGATGCTATGGATACTGCACAGAAGTCGAGTAGGGGAATGAGTCTTGCAAAGGGAATGCCATTGTTCTTGGCAAATGCCTGCATCAACTTAAAACCTACACCGCAACCACAGAGGTGCTTGAAGGGGTAGGTAGAGTCCTCACGCTTGGGATTGAGGATGGCCACAGCGGGAGGCAATTCCTCGTCAGGTACGTGATGGTCACAGATTATAAAGTCTACGCCATGTTCCTTGGCATAAGCTATTTCATCGACTGCCTTAATGCCGCAATCAAGCACTATAATTAGTTTTACACCTTTCTCTACTGCATAGTCTATACCCTTGATGCTTACACCGTAGCCTTCTTCATATCGGCTGGGAATATAGTATTCTATATTGGAATAGAACTGCTGCAGGAATTTATACACCAAAGCTACTGCCGTACATCCGTCCACATCGTAGTCGCCATAAACCATAATGCGCTCCTTGCGGCCCATGGCATCATTCAGGCGGTCTACTGCCACGTCCATATCATTCATCAGGAACGGATCAATCAGCTCGTTCAGCATGGGACGGAAGAAGCGCTTGGCAGCACTCTCAGTCTTGATGCCACGTTTGATGAGCAGACTGGCCATGATAGGACTCATGCCAATCTTCTCAGCCAATTCGTCGGCAGCCAGCTGTTGCTCGTGTGTAGGTGGTTCGTAGTTCCATTTAAATTGCATTTATATTTGTCTTTAACAAATCGAAATGTAGCTCTCATCTTAGTCTACGTAGTCCATTTTGACTACGATGACGCGTATAGTTTGGTCTTTCTTCTTGGTCTGAACTTTGGCTATGTGCCAGTCAGAGGGAAAGAAGATGACAAACTGCCCGCTTTTGACATTAAAGAAGTTGGTTTTCTCCTTCACATAGTTATAACGCATCACGTCCTTCTGTTCGTTATATGGTTGCGACACGGTGCTTGATTCATGGTCAAGTAGGGCAAACCCTTCCGTGCCTTTTACCACCACCATGAAGTCAATCTTCTTGCGATGGCTTTCCGTATTGCGTTTTTCGAGCGGACTGTTTTCCGAGTCTTCCACGCTGGCTACCAGCGTAGAGCCTGGTATCGGATGCTTGCCTTTGGGGATGGTGAGCAGGTCGGTATCTCTGAGCCAGCTGAACAAGGTCTTCCATTGTTCTGTGTTCTTTTGATACTGGCGCTGAAACTCATCTATGTTCAACGACTTGTGGGCTTTAGCCTTTTTAAAGCCATGAGCCCACTCACCTTTCTTCATCCATGTGCGAGCATCATTCTGTGCATTGGCGGAAACAGATAAAAAGGTAAAAATGTAAAAGAGTAAAGACCATTTTACCACACCAGATAATATACGGTTGTAGCTACACATTAACTTCATCGTTATCGTTTTTTACCTTTTCACTTTTCACTTTCACTTCTATAGTCCAAGCTTCTTGCGGATGTTGGCAGGGATGGCCTTCTTGTTGATGAGGAAGTCCATGGTGTTGGCTGCAATAAAGGCCTTGGTCATATACCAGATACCCTTGTAGTCGCCAGTCTCACCCCATGAGTTCTTCACCATGTAGTACTCCTTGCCGTTCTGATCCTTAGCAACACCGAAGATGTGCATGCCGTGGTCGTCGGTCAGTTCCCAGTTGTCGAAACGCTCCTGACGCATCTGCTGTGTAGGAACGATTTCTGGAACGGAGACACCTAATGAGTCGATGATGTCGCGCTTCTTGGTAGTAGTCATCTTCAACCACTTGGCCATATCGCTGCCCTGCAGGTTCTGCGTCGTCTTCTTGGCGTCAATAGCGTAGGCCAGGCCCTTGCGTGTGAAACCATCTTCAGAAACATCGCCACCCCAAGCAACGGTATAACCCTGCTCAATGGCATTGTCGATAATCTGCATCATCTCGTCCATTGGAACGTTGTAGCTCTGTGGGAAACGCCAGTTGTCCTGCACCTCTACGGCAAATGTGGTGTAGAAAGGATGATGGGTGTAACTGGTGATGCTGACATAGTCGTTGAGGTCAATACCTAACGAAGCCATGAAACTCTTCGGCGTGTACCGCTTGCCCTCGTAGGTAAAACTCTCTGGGCACTTACCTAAATATGCATCGAGAATGCCCTGCAGACCAACTTTCCACTGGCTGCTGATTTTCTTGGCATCACTCTTGGCAACAGCAGCCACGTAAGGCTCCAATAGTTTAAAGAACTCGTTGAAGTTGTTCAGAGAGTCGCCATACAGCGAGCCGGGGAAAGGCATCGTTCCTTCGGGAACAATACCATGGGTCTTCATTGTGGCAAGCACGTCTTCAGCGCTGCCACCCTGTGCAAACTGGCAGTCACCATGGAAACGAACCACCTGAATAGCGCGCTCCATGTACGTCTTATTACATACGAAACTCTCGCAGAGGTCATACGTCTTACCAGTATTCTTGAGGATTTCGGCCTCAAAGAACGACAGGGTAGAGTAGTCCCAACACGTACCTGAACGGTTCTGGTCCTTCACGCTCGTGATAGGAATCTCTTTGATGGTAGTGAACACTGGCTTGTTAGTGTTCTTTTTCTCTGGAGCCTTCTTTTTAGCAGCTCCCGCACTGCCCACTGCAATAATCAGTGCCAATGCGATGGTCATGATTTTCTTCATTACTTTTCTCTTTTTTATTTGAATTATTATTTATTTGTTTCCATGAATGATTCGAGCTCTGCGGGATGATAGGGAATACGCTTCTGTCCCAGAAATCGGCAACCATCTTTCGTGATGAGAACATCGTCCTCAATACGAATACCGCCAAAGTCCTTATATGTCTCGAGTTTGTCGAAGCAAAGGAATTCTTCGCAATGCTTCTTGGCTTTCCACTCGTCAATGAGAGCGGGAATAAAGTAAATACCTGGTTCGTCAGTCACGACAAAGCCCTCCTCCAGTTTGCGCCCCATGCGCAGACAGTTGGTACCGAACTGTTCCAGATTGGGGCGTGTCTCGTCGTCGAAACCAACGTAAATCTGTCCCAATCCTTCCATATCGTGAACGTCCATACCCATCATGTGTCCCAGTCCGTGAGGCAGGAACATGGCGTGGGCACCGGCGCGAACAGCCTCGTCCGTGTTACCCTTCATGAGACCAAGTTCTTTCAGTCGCTCAGTCATCATACGGCACACGGCAAAGTGAACGTCCATATAGCAAACACCGGGTTTAGCGACGTCCAGTACATAGTCATGACAGGCTTCTACAATGCTGTAGATTTCCAACTGACGCTGAGTGAACTTACCTGTAACGGGCATCGTGCGGGTGTGGTCGGAGCAGTAGTCGTCCAATTCACATCCAGCGTCGCAAAGTGCTAAGCGACCTGCCTCAAGTTTGGCATCAGAGGGGTTGCCGTGCATAATCTCACCATGTTGTGAGAAGATGGTGGCAAAACTGGTACCACCAGCCAGACTTCGGGCAATACCATCCACTTGTCCACCGACGAAACGCTCGGTAACACCAGGCTTGATAAGCTTCTGTGCTGTGGTATGCATAGCGTAACCTACATTACAAGCACGGTCTATGGCTTCAATCTCCTGCGGTTCTTTTGTAGAGCGCATCTTTACCACTGCTTTAATCAGGTCGAGTGATGCAGCCTCCTTCTGTTTTGAAGGATGAATGCCCAACAGATCCATGATCTGTATTTTTGTATCGTGGCGATATGGCGGCAGGAAATGGATTTCAGATGTCTGATGTTTGATGTAAGAAGTAAGATGTGACATCGGGGCCGTCTTGGTAATGCCTACCTCTGCAGCCAAGTCGCTGACAGATGGCGTAAAGCCCATCCAAACAATATCCTCTACATCGATATCGTCGCCAAAAAGCCACTCTTCGTCGTTGTCAATATCAATAACACCTACCAGTCCGTCCCGATGCTGTCCAAAATAGTAAAGGAATGCAGAATCCTGACGCATGGGTGCATACGTGTTGGCTGGATAATTATAGGGTGCTTCATTATTACCAAAGAGCACGATAATGCCTTTGCCTACAAGCTTTTTAAGCACTGCACGACGGCGAATATAGGTGTTTTTATCGAACATAAATCAAAATAATCTTAGTGTAGGTTACAAATATTCTGCAAAGATACGCATTTTTTATGTAAAAGTACTATCTTTGCAACATTATTTATGCTTAAGGCACACTAAAAAGTATTAAAATGCAATTAAGTTGGAACATTTCCATGAAGAAAATTTCCAACTTATCGTATGTTTTTGCAATAACTAAAGTGCTTGTTTGATTTTTCCTTACTCTTCGTTAAGTAAGTCAGGACGCAGGCGACGGGTTCGTTCCATAGCCTGTTCCAATTCCCAGTTGCGTATTTTGGCTTCGTTGCCCGATAACAAGATATCAGGTACTTTCCAGCCTTTATAGTCTGCAGGACGTGTGTAGATGGGAGCCGCTAACAAATCGTCCTGAAAACAATCGCTCAGTGCCGATTGCTCATCACCGATAACCCCAGGTACTACGCGTACAACAGCATCGGCAATCATGGCTGCCACTAACTCGCCACCAGTTAATACAAAATCGCCAATTGATATTTCACGGGTAATAAGATGGTCGCGTACACGCTGGTCAATACCCTTATAATGGCCTGCCAGAATGATAAGATTGCCTTTCATCGAGAGTTCGTTAGCCATGTGTTGGTCGAAACGCTCACCATCGGGTGAAGTGAAGATGACTTCATCGTAGTCGCGTTCAGCCTTCAAGGCCGTAATACAACGGTCGATGGGTTCACACTGCATCACCATGCCTGCACTACCTCCATAAGGATAGTCGTCCACACGGCGCCACTTGTCAAGCGTATAGTCGCGTAGGTTATGCAGTCGAATCTCTGCCAGTCCCTTTTTCTCAGCACGTGCCAGGATGCTCTCATGGACGAATCCTTCGAGCATCTCTGGTAATACCGTGATAATATCAATTCTCAATTTAAATGCTTATTTTGAAAACTTAATTGTCGTATTCTTGCCAAGACTTGATCTTGATGTCTTCCTGATTAAGAGCAGTGAAGGCCTCAATGAATGCTTTAGCCAGACGGACATTGGTCATCAGGGGAATGTTGTGGTCAATGGCACCGCGACGAATACGATAACCATTGGTCAACTCACGCTTGGTGTGGTTCTTAGGCACATTGACAATCAGCGAGAACTTATGCTGGGCAATCATGTCCATCACATTGTTTTCGCCTTCCTCGTCAGGCCAGTTAACGGCTGTAGCCTTGACGCCGTTCTCGTTGAAGAACTTGGCTGTACCACCCGTAGCGTATACTTCATAGCCCTTCTTAACCAGTTGCTGTGCAGGCTCCAGCAGACTTACCTTACCCTTGGCTGCACCACTTGAAATGAGGATGCTTGAACCAGCCTTTGGCAGACGATAGCCTGTGGCAATCAGAGCGTTGAGCAGTGCCTCATTCAGGTCATCGCCCAAGCAACCAACCTCACCAGTAGAACTCATATCTACGCCCAATACCGGATCGGCATTCTGCAAACGTGCAAATGAGAACTGGCTGGCCTTCACACCGATACGGTCGATATCGAACTCTGAACTGTCAGGCTTCTGATAAGGAGCATCCAGCATGATCTTGGTAGCGGTCTCAATGAAATTGCGCTTCAGAATCTTTGATACGAAGGGGAATGAACGTGAAGCACGCAAGTTACACTCGATAACCTTAACCTCACGGTTCTTGGCCAGGAACTGGATATTGAACGGTCCTGAGATGTTCAACTCCTTGGCAATCTTGCGGGCAATCTTCTTAATCTGACGTACAGTAGAGAAGTAGATGTGCTGAGCAGGGAACAGCATGGTAGCGTCACCAGAGTGCACACCAGCATATTCTACATGCTCTGAGATGGCATATTCTACAACCTCGCCCTTGTCGGCAACGGCATCAAACTCAATCTCCTTAGTCTCAGTCATGAACTTTGAAATAACTACAGGGAATTCCTTTGACACCTCCGTAGCCATATTCAGGAAGCGATGCAATTCGTCATCGTCGTAGCAGACATTCATGGCAGCACCTGACAGCACATAAGAAGGACGTACAAGTACAGGATAGCCCACTTCTTCAACAAACTCCTTGACATCCTCGAATGAGGTGAGGGCACGCCAACGTGGCTGGTCAATACCCAGTTTGTCAAGCATGGCCGAGAACTTGTCGCGGTTCTCTGCACGGTCAATATTGACAGGACTTGTACCCAGTACAGGCACACCCTGACGGTGCAGCTTCATAGCCAGATTATTAGGAATCTGTCCACCCACTGATACGATGACACCCTTAGGCGACTCCAAGTCGATAACGTCAAGAACGCGCTCGAGTGAGAGTTCGTCGAAGTACAAACGGTCACACATATCATAGTCTGTTGACACGGTTTCGGGGTTGTAGTTAATCATGATTGACTTGTACCCCAACTTACGAGCCGTGTTGATGGCATTCACCGAACACCAGTCGAATTCAACACTTGAACCAATACGGTAAGCACCTGAACCCAAGACAACTACAGACTTCTCGTTGTTGTAATAGTTGATGTCGTGCTGGGGCTTGTATTGCTCGCCTTCAGGATTGCCGAAAGCAGGTGTATGCGTGTAGGTGAAATAGAGGTAGTTTGTCAATTCCGGATGCTCAGAAGCTACCGTAGGTATACGCTTCACTGATGGCATGATACCACGTTCCTTGCGATAACGGCGTACATCCAAATTCTCTTTCTCCATATTGCCCTGTTGTGGTTTCAGGACGAAACGGGCTATCTGGAAGTCAGAGAATCCGCAACGTTTCACCTCCAGAAGCAGTTCGTCTGGCAACTCTTCCAACTTGTTATATTGCTGTAACTCATGTTTCAAGTCAACAATATGCTTCAGACGCTCCAGGAACCAGACATCAATCTTTGTCAGTTCCTCGATACGTTCAATGGTGTAGCCTTCTTCCAAAGCCTGAGCAATAGCAAAGATACGCAGGTCAGTGGGATTAGCCAGTTCTTCATCCAGGTTCTCAAACTTTGTGTGGTCGTTACCTACAAAGCCGTGCATGCCCTGACCAATCATACGCAAGCCTTTCTGTATCATTTCCTCGAATGAACGACCGATAGACATAATTTCGCCTACCGACTTCATTGAAGAACCAATCAGACGGCTTACACCAGCAAACTTGGTAAGGTCCCAACGAGGAATCTTACAAATCATATAGTCAAGACTTGGAGCTACATAGGCACTTGATGTGGTACCCATCTCACCGATTTGGTCGAGTGTGTAGCCCAGTGCAATTTTAGCTGCAACGAAGGCAAGGGGATAACCTGTAGCCTTTGATGCCAAAGCAGACGAACGTGACAGACGAGCATTGATCTCAATGATACGGTAGTCGTTGGTCTCGGCATTGAAAGCAAACTGGATGTTACATTCGCCTACGATGTTCAGATGACGTACGCACTTGATGGTAATGTCCTGCAACATTTTTACCTGCTCAGGCTTCAGCGAACAAGTAGGAGCTACCACGATTGATTCACCCGTGTGGATACCCAGGGGATCGAAGTTCTCCATTGATGCTACCGTGAAGCAGTGGTCATTGGCATCACGGATGGTTTCGAACTCAATCTCCTTCCATCCTTTCAGTGATTCCTCAACAAGAATCTGGGGTGCAAACGTAAAGGCACTCTCAGCCAGTTCCTTGAAGGCTTTCTCGTCAGGACAGATACCCGAACCTAAACCGCCCAACGCATAGGCCGAACGAATCATAATGGGAAATCCTATTTCATGGGCAGCCTTGAGTGCGTCTTCCATGTTCTCCACAGCGTGGCTAACAGGGGTCTTCAACTCAATTTCGTCCAGTTTCTTAACAAACAAGTCGCGGTCTTCCGTATTCATGATGGCTTCCACTGAAGTGCCTAACACTTCGACACCATATTCTTTCAGCACGCCTGTCTGGTAAAGCTCCGTACCACAGTTCAGGGCCGTCTGTCCGCCAAAGGCCAACAGAATACCATCAGGACGCTCCTTCTTGATGATTTCCGTCACGAAGTGCGTTGTTACAGGCTGAAAATATACCTTGTCGGCAATACCTTCAGAGGTCTGAATCGTAGCGATGTTGGGGTTTACTAACACGGAAGAGATACCTTCCTCGCGCAATGCTTTAAGTGCCTGGGAGCCAGAATAGTCAAACTCACCAGCTTGTCCGATTTTCAAGGCGCCTGAACCTAATACAAGCACCTTTTTCAGTTTCTTTGTCATATCGTTTGCTGTGTTTGTAGGATGCATTCTGGGCTGCAAAGGTACAAAGAAATTAGTAAATATGCAAACATCTTCGCATAAAAATTTTATTTGTGTAATTTAAGCGTATTTTTATGTGATTTCCTCGCGCGCGTATATTATAATTATGTGTTGTCGTTTCTTGAGTCCCTTCGTTTACATGTCTTGAATGGGAATTTCAATAATGAATCGACAACCGTCTTGATAGCTGGTATCAAGTATGAGGTCACCTCCCAGATTCTGTATATGTCGTTTGGCTAATGGCAGGCCTAATCCAAGTCCTTCGGTCAGGTCGTCTACTTTGACAAAGAACTTGAAAATAGTGTCACGGTCAGCCTCAGTAATGCTCTTTCCCGTATCCTCTACAATAAATCGAATGCTGCTATCGGTACGAACGACGTGTAGTGACACGTGTTGTCCGTCGGAATACTTGGCAGAATTGTACAGCAATTCGCATAAGGCTCGCATCAGATACAAACGATTAGCCTTGATGCCGAAATCATCAGCTATTTCACTTTGGAAGCTAATATGCAGGTTGGGATAATTTAAGTAAGTTCTCTCTATGGCTTCACGGGCAACGTCATTGCAGAGTATCAAGTCATGTTTCTGACTGTTCAACTCTTCTGTCAGTCCAGAGTCAGAACTGTCAAAGAGCATCTGCAACATACGTTTGAGATGTTTCGAGTTATGATCCATCATGTCGGTAATGCTCTTCATCTCCTCGTCTGATAGTTTCTCTTTACCAGCATCGCTCAACACTTGGGAAAATCCCATGATGATATTCAGTGGAGTGCGTATCTGGTGACTGACATTTTGTATGAAGATTGTCTTCTGCTTGTCGGCTTCCTTTGCCATACGTGTAGCTTGTTCCAGTTCCTCGTTACGTAGTTTCGTCTGCTCCGTGGTATAACGAACACTTCCCATGTGGAAGTTCAGGTAACTTAACATTGTTGCAAAACTATTCTGCAGACGTCCTATGACATCCAGACGCTGACTTTTTGGAATGTGCACTTCCATGTTGCCGGATGCTATAGTTTGTGTCTTGTCGAGCAACTGATAGAGCGGACGGATAGAGACGGTTACAGCCCTATGGCATAGCAAAAGGATGACAAGCAGGCCAATGACGAGCAATGGTACTACAATATATGTCAGTCGGTAATAGCCTGCCAATACATCACTGTCAGGGCAGACAATGGCCAGACTCCATTTTGTTCCTGTCACTGGCTGATAGCATACCAGACATGGTTCCCCGTTGATGATGACAACCATCTGACCTTGTTTCCCGCTTGTCATTTCATGGCCCAGCGCAATCATGTCAAACTGCTTTCTTGGGTCTGCATTAGTGAAGATGGTTTGATTAAACAGACGTGTGGAATCAGGATGGATGAAGTATCGTCCCTCGTTGTCAATCATTACAAAGTAAGAGTTGGGGTAGGGCTTCACTTCCGACATGACCTTTGACAGTCGTAGTAGCGAGAGGTCGGTTGATATGATGCCCACCACACTGCTGTCGGCACTGTATAATGGTTTGCCGTATGAGGCTATCATGCCGTCGAGTGTTAGCTCCAGCGAGTCTACTTCATCCGTATACACCACCCAGCATCCACTGTCAAGTTGGCGTGGCGTCTTATACCATATCTTTTGGAAATATTCATATTCTTCCTCGATGACTGTAGTAATGGTGTCTGTTTCCCTAACGGTGTAGGCTGAGAAATATCTGCCGTATTTCTTGAACATGTTGGGCTCGGCACTGATTGAGCATCCGTCAATATGCGGGTTGAACCTGACAATGCGGTTGGTGAAACCGAGTATCTGTTCAGGCTGGAACTGCTGTTCTATCATCCAGCTGTAGGTATTCGTGGCATTCTCGATGGTCATCAGATTGCGTACAATGTTCTGCATGGTCGTGTTTAGTACGGCCTTGGTGCGGCCTACTGCCTCAGTACGAATAATGTGTCGAGACTGGGTGAACAGTACACCAAGCGACACCACGAAGATGGTTACTGCCATCAAGAGGATGCCTAAACTGAGCTTCGTCGAAAACGACTTCCTTATTCTGTTAAGCATCTTGAACCTCCTTTCTCATGTCTTCGTCCGACATGTTAATCAGGTTATTCAACAGTTCAGCAATGGTGTTGCCATTATGCTGGATGTCATCAACAAGCTTGGAAGTTTCTTTATGCTCGCTGTTCTTATCTGGGTTGCACAATGCTTCCACATCTCTATTTATAGCTTCCGATGGTTCCAACATTTGGTTGGTCATGTTGTGTAGGAATGCCGTCTTTATACGGTCGGCTTTCTGGGCTTGTTTGTATGCTTTGCTTAGCTCCTCGCCATGTTGTTTAAGCTCAGTTGTCAGTTGTTCCAGTTCACCGATATTGGTAGCCAGTGATTGTTGCATCAACTTGAAGTTACGTTGCAGACGACCTATCTCATCCACGCGTCGGCTGTCTGGAATCGGTTCGTCAAGATGCCCTTTCGCTATGTATTGAGCCTGCTTTGTCAACATCAGTAGCGGCTTCAGCTGGCTATGGATGACGAAACCGGTGACGAGGAACGACAATATCAAACTGATGATGACAATGACCCAGATATAAATTGACAGACTGTTGCATTCGCCAAAGATTTCTTCCTCGCTATATATGATACAAACGCTCCATCCAAGATGTTCGGAAGAACGGCCTGTCACTCCTAAACATTTGAATGGCTTGTAGAAAATGTAAAATTCTTGGCCATCCATGTTAAATGGCTTATAGCCCGTTTCGCCTGACAGCATAGCCTGAGCTGCTTTCCTGGCCGACTCTTCTTTTGTCAACAGGGCCGTTTGGGTCATCAGTTTATTTCGAAAGGGGTGCACGATGTACGTGCCATCTCTGTCAAGCAGTGCACAATATGAATTATCCAACGGTTTGGAATTACTGATTATATCCGACAGCATGCTCAGCGATACGTCGACACCTATAACGCCAATGGGTTTGTTGTCCTTACCGGGAATCGGCAGACTGAAGGTGATGATGGGTTCCTCGTCAGACTTCACGCCTTTCAGCGGATTCAGCCATTCTGCCTTGCCGGTCTGCATGGGCTTGGTAAACCATATCTGCTCCGTGTAGGACGAGTTTGCAAACATCTCGTCAGGTACGATATCAGAATCGGCGTATGCTTTACCGGCGCTGTCGGCATAGTGTACGTAAGCCATAAACTGCTTGCCGTCATTGTAGTAGTTCTCCTTGAAGGCAATGGCACATCCTGCCACGTAAGGATTGGTCTCCACAATTTTGCGGGCATAAGTGAACATCTTTTCACGGCTGTCCGTCTCAGGATTCATACCGAAATAGATGTTACCAGTGCTCTGCTCCACACTCAACAGTATGTTGTCTATGTTGCGTACAACGCCCTCTAAGGTTTGCTCAGCCTTTTGTATGGCTTCTTCCCTTACGGCCTTTCGTGCATAGTGTAACATCACAATCATCGAAGCTATGAGCAGCATCGCCATAGCTGTTACCACCATCAGACCAATTCGAACTGACAAGGTTTTTTTAATGATTGTAGGTAGTCGTAACATATTCGGTAGCAAAGATAGTTATATTTTATAAAAACTCCAAACAATAAACCATAAAATATTGTTAATAGTTAGAATTTAGTTCGTCAAAACACGCTTTTTCCCGTACAATCTTGCTTGTTTTCATTTTTTTCTTTGTAATTTTGCAGCATTATGAACAAGATAGTACTGATTACAGGAGCGACAAGTGGTATTGGCCTTGGCTGTGCCCGTAAGTTCGCAGAGAATGGCGACCGTCTGATTCTGACGGGTCGCAACGAGAAGCGTTTGGA
>Ga0256407_10006816_pt1 | contig 17486 bp, 9 predicted proteins | sample RumenRJG_04DNA_FD_193489 | JGI IMG/M metagenome (GOLD analysis project Ga0256407, IMG submission 193489) | Bovine rumen microbial communities from Lethbridge, Alberta, Canada - RJG_04 | ecosystem: Host-associated > Mammals > Digestive system > Stomach > Rumen | place: Canada: Alberta | collected...
CTAATTTATATATATATATATATATATATATACTTTATAGCAAGTGTAAATTTTAATATGAGTAACAATAATAGTGGTTTTGGTGCTATTAACAATTGTAACAGTTTAAACATCGGTGTTGTATCTTCTACAATAGTGAATAGTATACGTAGGAACAGTTTTTATAAACTTACAAATGTATTGTTGTTGTTGTTTCTTTTGTTTGGGAGTTGTGTAGTGAGCTTTGGGGCGGAGAATTCGCAACCACAGGGACAGGGGACTAATCAGATTAATCCGCAAAAAAAAGATGGTCCAGTTTATATAGCACCACGTGATATATATTTACGCGTTCCATCTATTATTAACAAAATATCTATGTTGTTTTTGACAAAGGTCATGTATGTAAATGAGAATGCTATGAAGGATAAAGTAGATGGTGAGAAAAAACTTTTGTTTAGTTTGTTCTCTTTGCTTGGACTAAGTGATATCCATCTCTGTTATGGAAGAAACAATCGTGGTGTCTTGTTGATTTCTTATTTCATAGGCAATATATTAGCTCACTCCTTATACCGTGGTCTATTCTCAGTAAAGCCTTGTTTTAAGAGAATTAACGAAGGAGGGAATTGGGAATTATACTTAGGCGTTGGTAATGTGCCATATGTTGGTGGATTATTTAACTTATCGTTAGTTTGTAAACCAACTTTTATTTTTAAATATTTACCTACCTTTTTACAGGATAAAGAAGTTACGATACATATTATTGACATTAAACCTTTCAATTTCATATTAGGATTGGTTGGGTATATATTGCTAATCTTACATGAAGATAATGATAATATATATATACGTCCTCAGTGGATAGTGGGATTTGGTACTGTGGAAATTAATATAGCAAAATATTATAATATTTCTTTAAACGTTGGTAGCTGGATAGTAGACTTGATTGCGTTTATGAAATATACTAGGGTAAATGAAATTATAGGATCTTTATGAATACTACAGGCAGACCCCATCTGTTTGATACAAATAAGAAATTAGTGAATAATAAGTTCTAAATACTACTGATTATTTTCATGATAATTCATAACATTAATGCAATATACAAAACAGAATACAAAGTATACGAAACAGGGTACAAAGTCCTAAATGTAAGTAACCTTAACTTAAATAAATTATTTTTTTAAAAAACATAAAACTCTATCTTTCTCTCTCTCTATATATATATATATATATTAGTTGAGCTTGTGAATATGTTTGGATTATATAGACGTTGTGGTAGTATTAAAGATAACATATCCGTGAATTGTATGGATAATGGTAGTAGTATTAATACATTTACAAATAGTAGTAACATTAGTACTATACCAAGTAGTATTCTTTATAACCGTACGTATAGAAGTGGAACTAGTAAGATAATGAATGTATTGTTGCTGTTGTTTCTTGTGTTTGGGAGTTGTGTAGTGAGCTTTGGGATGAATAATGAGAATGATGAGAATGAGGAGAAGGAGGTGAATAATAATATTCATATTAAGGATAATAATGAGCTGAATAATCAAGAAAATCAATATAAATGCGAAAAAGCAGATGAGTCCCTAAATAAATACAGGTGTAACTTTTTTTTTGCATTATTATTGCGACCAGAAAATATCAATAACTACTTGAAGAACGAAAAGTATGTAAAACAACTCGAACTATTTGACCGTTACTCGGTGGTGTTAACACTGTTTGCATATATGAAATATATTGAGCCTGTTTTTACAACAATAGATCAAACAAATGACAATACAATAGAGACAAAGATGATAAAGCATCTATTCCCCACGATAATATATAACATTTTTGACTTCGGATGGGATTTTATTGGTTTCAGAGCCCCATTTTTTAAGTTAAAACGTTGTGATAAGTTAAATAATGACTCTTGGCAGAATATATATGTTGCAGTGAGTTCTATACCATATCTTGGACAAATAGGAGGGGCAATTTTAGGCAGTATAGCATTAGTATGGGAACCATCATTTTTACAAAAGTATATTAAAGAGAAAGTAAAGGTTTCTATTTTTGGTATTTATCCAATGATGGCTGTAATATATATAATCAATAATATAATATATAAATCTAAATTATTTATGTTGGTATATCCCGTAGAGTCTAGGGGGAAGACGTTTTTATATCTTGATATTAATAGTAAGGTTTATATGAATCCATTGTGTATTTTCGATACTTTTACCATTGAAATACCATTGAAAAACTCCGATGCAAAAATAAAATTTAATTTTGGTTTTTTGGTTTGGTGTATGGTAAAAGGCATACTTGGGATAAAAAATAAATTTTCAGTACAAAAACAAAAAGATTATGAAAAACTTATATAATAAGCTGTAATATTATAATTTAATTCTAAACATTATTTACACATACGATAACATTACAATTTAATAAATACTGAATTTACAGTAGTAATCGTACTAATTATCTTAAAAATTGACAAAACAAATTATAAATTATCGTATATATTGTATATATGTTAGCACAAAATAATCAAAATATTTATATCTATGATACATTACATAGGTGTAAAACAGCATTTAAACTATCTTCCTCTGATCCTATTGTAAAGATATATCTTTGTGGTCCTACGGTGTATAGTGATTCACATCTTGGTCATGCTAGAAGTGCTATAACTTTTGATATTATAAATCGTTATTTACGTCATTGTGGCTATGTAGTGAAATTAATACGTAATTATACTGATGTTGGGCATTTAGAAGATGATAGTGATGATGAAAGTGAAGACAAAATACAAAAACAAGCTATTAAGGAAAAAGTAAATCCTTATGAAATAGTACAAAAATATATTAACAGCTACCGTAGAGATATGTTGTTATTAAACATTCTTTTGCCTTCTATTGAACCACATGCTAGTGGTTATATACATGAACAAATAGATATTGTATCTAATATTTTATCAAAAGGTTTTGCTTATGAAATTAACGGTTCTGTATACTTCGATGTATTAAAATATCAATCTTGTTATGGTACTTATGGCGTACTTTCAGGTAAAGATATACATTCTCTTTTACAGACGTCTCGTTCCTTAAAATGCCAAGACGAAAAGAAGCATAGCTACGATTTTGCTTTATGGAAACATGCCGACGAAAAACACATTATGCATTGGCCTTCTCCTTGGGGAGAGGGTTATCCTGGCTGGCATACAGAATGTGTCGTACTAGCACATAAACTCCATGGTGGAATTTTGGATATACATGGCGGAGGTATAGATTTACAGTTTCCACATCATGAAGCTGAGATAGCACAAGCACGTGTAGCATTTGACCACGAGCTCTCGAAGTTATGGGTACATAATAATTTAGTGACTATTAATGGACAAAAGATGAGTAAGTCATTAAATAATTTTATTACATTGAAGGATTTATTTTTTCATGAAGACAACATATTTAAATCTACCTTCGATCCTATGGTATTGAAATTTTTATTTTTACAAACACATTATAGAAGTCCTCTGGAAATATCATCAGAATCGCTTCATGCAGCAAAGAAAGGATACGTGAGGTTAGAAAATGCTATGATTAGTTTACAAAATATGCACTATGACGTAGTAGAAAATAACAATACAGAAAAGAAAGATTTAGATACCAAAATAAAAACATTACTATGCGATTGCTATAATTATATGAATGATGACTTTAACACTCCACTTGTGTTAGCGAATATTTTTGAGTTAGTAAACATTATAAATTCTCTTGAAAAAAAACAAATATCATTTTGTGACATGAGCAAAGAATGTTTTAACTATATGAAAGAGAAATTATTTATATTCGTATATGATATTTTAGGTTTTAAAATGTTTCGTGAAAACGAACTCATAGGTTTAATTGTAGACATATACAAGTCAGCAAAAAAACGGCTTGATTATGATGAGGTTGACATGATACGTCGTAAGCTTCAAGATCATAGATTACGTTGTGAGGATATAAAAGACAATGTAGTAATAAAATATGATTAAATAATATTAAATTTTAATATTATTTTAATAATAATGCGGTTATGGCGGAATTGGTATACGCGTTAGACTTAGAATCTAATGTTGCAAAACGTGAGGGTTCAAATCCCTCTTTCCGCACAAAGAAATTATGTATTTATTGTAAAAAGTATTTTTATGGAAGATAAAATAGAACAAAAGACAGAATTAGAAGGGGAAATAGAAATAGTAATAAAAGAGGAAGACTACATTGAAGCATTTAAAAACATGGTGCGAAAGTATAAAGGACAAATATATACAAAAGGCTTTCGTGGTAGCGCAACACCCAATGCTATTTTTTATCAGCAATATGGCTGGGATCTTATGCAGGCAGTGTGCTTTGGTAAAGTGAAAGATAAAATTCAAGAAATAAAAACACGTGATATTTTCAAAGATAATATTTATTTTGACGTAGTATTAATACATTCTACTTTTCCATCAAAAAATGATAATATAAACTATAATCATCCTGGGGATTTTACGTTTAAGTACATGTACGGCATGATTAAGAATATAAATATAGATGATAAAATAATGGACAAGTTACATGACATTACTATAGAACAGATCATATGTAAAAAAATAACGGATGAAGAGTTAAATGAGATAATATTTAATTCTAAAATACAACACATATCCAAAAAGGTAAAAAATTTTGTTGACAATGACAATGACATAATATATAGTATTAACCTTGTAACTCAAAAACCATTATTTCTTCCGGCTAAGTTTGTAATAGATGGAAAAGAAAAATCTTTTTATCAATTAAAACAAAAAGATATTATTACCTTAGATGTTAAAGATGTCACCACATTACAATCCACACCATTTTGGGCAGAACATTTAAAACGTTATATTACGAATGGAGAAAATAAATTCCAAATATTGGACATTAGAGGAGCTAATATGGTATTCTCGGTATATGATTTAATGAAAACGATGACTATAAATAATTATAATGATGACAATGTAGATTGTAAATGGCTATATGAGTTATTATTTATAAATGATTCTATAGTGCATGGTGCTGCCTTGCAAACAATCACAGATGAACATAGTGATATATATAAGTCCACTTTCACAAGTATAATTTTTAATCATTGTAATTACTTATTACAACGTTATTTACGTGCTAAAATACGAGCTAAATGTATCGAGGCTATAGAAATAAGTATGCCACAAGAGTTTTTTAAAACAAAAATAAAAATGTCGTTTAACTTAAACGATGACAATGTTTTGAATTATTATGTTAACAATATCATTAATTCAATAAAATGGGAATGTATAAGAGAATCTTTTATAAAAAAAGATAACATCACTTGTGAAAATAATATCATAACTCTATTCACTCAGATTAAGTCTTTTATGGAAAATAATAATTCCTTTCAGACATTTAACAACATAATGAATCCAAAAAAAAATGATAGCAACTTTATTTTTGATGATTTTAGTAACGAAAGAATAGCAGTTTTAGATTTAAAAGTCTTATATAGCATAATAAAAAATATAAATGTCGTGAAAGTAGAAAAAGATTATAAAGAATGTTTAGATATCCTACAATCCGGGAAATGATATCGCCAAAATAAAAGCTGTAATTACATCACGTTATTGTTATTTATAAAATCCTCATATAGCGGTGACATGTCTCTCAAATGTGCCACAGAGGATTTCAATATTTCAACAGTAAAGTCTATTTCTTCTTTTGTTATGTTCTCATCTATAGTAAAACGCAATGTCCCATGTGCGACCTCATGTCTTAACCCTATAGCTAGTAATACATGAGAAGGATCTAAACCTCCAGAAGCACATGCCGATCCTGTTGAGGCACATATGCCATGTTTATTTAGTAGTAAAAGTAAAGATTCGCCTTCCACAAAATTAAAGCTAACATTTATATTGTTACTTAATCTCATATTACGATCTCCATTTACATGCGTATATGGTATCTCGGATAATATCCTATCTATAAAGTAATCTCTTAATTTAGTTTCATATTGTTGGCGTTGGGATAATGTAGAAAATATATTCTTAGCAGCTGTATACATTCCCATTATTCCAGCAACATTTTCTGTGCCAGGACGCAAGCCATATTCCTGTTCACCGCCATGGAAAATCTTATCTATTGATATAGCTTTTTTCTTATACATAAACCCTATTCCTTTTGGTCCGTGAAATTTATGCCCCGACACAGATAGTAAGTCTATATTACTTTTTTGTACATCTATATTTATATGTCCATATGCTTGCACAGCATCCGTATGAAATAATATACCATTGTCGTGACATATTGACCCTATGGTATCAATTGGTTCTATAGTCCCAATTTCATTATTAGCGTACATAACACTAACAAGTATTGTATTCTTTTTTATTTTGTTTTTTAACTCTTGGATATTAATACATCCATATTTGTCCACTTGTAAAAATGTCACCTCATAACCTTTCCCTGCTAAATAATACATCGTATTCAAGACAGAATGATGTTCTATAGCACTTGTGATAATATGATTACCTTTAAACTTATATTTTTCAGCTATACCTTTTATTGCCCAATTATTGGCTTCTGTACCGCTACACGTGAATATTATTTCGTCTTTACTACTAGCATTAAGCGACTTAGCGAAATATTCCCGCGCTAAGGTAATATCATTTTTTATTTTTATCGATTGAGAATATACACTGCTAGGATTATAAAAATTATAATCATGATATTGTTGCATGGAAGATAATACTTCTTTATAGGGCCTTGTTGTGGCTGCATTGTCTAAGTATATAATTTTATCCATATATATATTATAATTAAATAATTCCACAATATTACTGTGCTCTAAAAACCACTAAAACGCTTATTTTACAATTCTTACAATTGGAAAGTATTGTCTTTGCACAGGACATTATAGTGGATCCTGTTGTGAAAACATCATCCACAATAAGAATATGTTTATTATTTAGATTTTGTGGATGTATAACGTTGAAGACATGTTGCATATCTTTAATTCTATCTTTAGCGTGTTTGAGTGTTTGAGTAGCAGTATTTGTGGATCTTATAACACTACACGTGTCAATGTAAGAATCAGTAAAATGTTGTTGCAACCCTTTCGCTATCATTTCGCTTTGATTATAACCTCGCTGCCAAAATCTATATCTATGTAACGGTATAGGTAATATGACGTCATATTTTTCACAACATGGTTTTTTGGAGAGTATTTCACCAAAAACATTTCCTAAGAAAAAACATATATCTGGTCGGTTTTTATATTTCATGAGCTCTATGACTTTATGTAAAGGATTTGATTCAGAGTAAAAATACAACGCATAAGCATGATATACCTTCATATTTTTGGTTATTATTTTGTACATTTCATTATTGTCACTGTTGTCATAATAACCTGTCAATGGTAAGGTCTTATGACAACTTTCACAGAAGTAATCTTTCCTATTGTCTAATTTTATATCACATATTAAACAACAATTAGGGAATAATATATTCATAAATCCTTCAATGCAGTCATGTAAAAAACAATAGAGTCTTCGTAGAGCCATAAAAAGTTTCTTATAAAATGTTACAAAAATGTTATGAAAAAACTTTTCATTTCGTAACATAACAATATGAAAGAAATAAAATGTCCTAAGTGTGGGAGTATATTTAGTGTTGATGAATCGGATTATATTTTAATAGTTAACCAGATAAAAAATTCTGAATTTAATGCTGAAGTAGAAAGAAGAGTGAAAGAATATCAAGATTTACATAAGGCTGAAGTAGAGAGATTACGTGCTAAATTGGAACAAGAGTATAATACTACTATAAATAAAAAAGAAATAGAGATTATACAACTTAATAATGAAATTCATAAAAGTGAAGATAAAATCAAAATTGCTGTTGTAGAAGAAAAGAACAAATTCACGAATATAATGCAAGAGAAAGATTCCGAAATTATAAAGTTAAAAAATGAAATAACATTAAAAAACAATGAGATAATGTTAAAGACTAAGGAGTCACAAATACAAGAAGCTAATTTAAAAAAGAATTACGAAGAAGAAAAGAAAATATTGCAGGGACAAATAGATTATTATAAAGACTTAAAAGCTAAGATGTCGACAAAAATGGTTGGAGAAACCTTGGAGCAACATTGCAGTATAGAATTTGAACGTTATGCGCGTCCTATGTTACCAAATGCTTATTTTGGCAAAGACAATGACGTCATTGAGGGAACAAAAGGTGATTTCGTATTTAGAGATAAGGATGATGACTTCGAATATGTGTCTATAATGTTTGAAATGAAAAATGAAATGGACACCACGGCGTCCAAACACAAAAATGAAGATTTTTTGAAAAAATTGGACGAAGACAGAAGAAAAAAAAAATGTGAATATGCTGTACTAGTAAGTTTGCTAGAGGCTGATAACGAATTATATAATGCCGGCATCGTAAACATGTCACATTTGTATGCTAACATGTACGTTATACGTCCACAATTCTTTATTCCATTTTTAATGTTGATAGTAAATTCAGCACGTAAAAGTTTAGAGTATAAAAAACAACTTGACTTTATACAAAGCAAAGAAATAGACATTACCAATTTTGAAAAAGACCTTATTGACTTCCAAACGAACTTTGGAAGAAATTATAGGTTAGCATCAGAACGTTTTCAAACGGCTATAGATGAAATTGACAGCTCGATAAAACATCTTGAGAAAATAAAACAGGCATTAACGGGATGTAATAACAATTTACGTTTAGCAAATGAAAAGGCTGAAGGGTTAACAATAAAAAAACTTACACGTAATAATCCTACTATGAAAGCCAAATTTGAAAATTTAAACAAAGAGGCATAACAGCATAATTTAGAAATAAAATATTAATATTACAATAATATTTTATGCAAATGCTATCATCGTGTTTTGACAAAATAACAGCATATATATTACAATGTTGTGGTGTAGTAGTGGCAGGTTTTATAGCAAAATACTCTTTCATATGTTACCATAATCCGTTATTATTATTATTATCCTTTGAAATATTTATATTGTTATTACAACATGATTTTACGGAGTTATCTTGCACAAAGACATCTTTTTTATCCTTTTTATTTTTCGCAAGTATATATACAAGTAATTGTTATCATGCATATTACTTTGCTCAATATCTTATCAACTCAAAGATAATAATACTTTTATGCATAGTGATGGCGTTTTCTTTCTTCAGCACATTTTATTTTCTCGCTTGCTTTATAGCTAAAAAGATAACGCATGATAAGATAAGCTTTTTAATTCTCTTTTCAACTCTTATTACTGTTTCTGAAATAGTAATAAATTCCTATATTTGTACATTTTCCCCATTCACATTAGCACAGGGACTTTTAAATTTATATTATTGTTCACAGATAATATCTTTTTGTGGGCAATATGGATTCACGTTTTTATTCTTAATTTTTCTATCATGTATAAATACTAGAAAATACTACAAAATTGGCATAGGGATAGCTATAATATTAACGACATTTGGCATGGTAAAAACATATTACAATACTAATGATAATGCTAAGAATGCTAAGAATATAAACGTAAATTTGATACAAACAAATATAAATAAAGATTACAATGATTATAATTTTGAAGAATTATGCCGTTATATTTCTCCAACTACGAAAAAAATAAACCTGAATAACGATGATGTGAATTTTATATTTACTCCTGAGGGGTGTTATCTTTCCGATAATATAGACAATGTGAAAACAATAGCCAATATGTTTAAACATAAGAATGTCTATTTTGGCTTTTGGAGCTTACAACGTATTAAAAATAAACATTATTCTACGTATCATATTTTTAATGATAATACCATTGTGAAAACATGTTATAAGAAACATCCTTTTTTTTTATTTGAATATATTCCACAATGGCTAGTGTATTTTTTTAATGTTGTTGATAATCTATTCTCGTATAATATAAGTGAAGAATATAGCTCGCAATTATCACCATATTATGGCGAAAACATAGTAGCAGTAAATGAAAATTTAAAGTTTAATGTAGACATATGTTTAGATTCTATTGTGAAAAATAATTATATAATATCAAAATGTGATTTTATGGTATGTGTGGCATCATTACGTTTTTGTCAAGGAGAAGATGTCGTGGAACAATATATAAACAATTGTCGTGTTAGAGCAATAGAATATGGTGTACCTATGGTCTTAATATGCAATTGTGGGAAAAGTTGTATTATATCACCACATGGTGAGATAATTGGTTTTACTGATACTAATACAAAGCAAGTTTTAAGTTATAAATTAACATTTTCTTCCCATGGTATGACTTTTTTTCAGAAATACAGATACCTATTGCTATGGATTATAATCGTATTCATATTGTTGTTTTTTGTAATAACATATTTTTATAGAAAAAAAAAGTATAATTATACTGTTTAGGAAGGAATACTATAATACGTGCTAAGAATAAAACGTCTGACATTAGTGCTCGAATGTGATAATATAACACATAATACACATAAAAATGTTTTGTCGGAGTTTATTAAAAACAAGTTAAATCACATTTTACAAAATACACTAAATATAAATATACAATTATCCCAAACGAAAGAAATTATAGTAGATAAAGTAGAAATAAACTTAGGAACGTTAGAATTAAATAATGATTTTATAGATAATTTTAAAATACAATTGCAACATCATTTTCAAGACATTATCACCGAAAAAATAAATTTTGATTACTATTACAATGAAGAATATGTTTTAAGACAATGTTATGATAAAGTTACAGAGTTTTTATGTCATGGAATTATAGAGAATAACGACACAATAGCCGATATACAAAATTATTATTCCTACCTTCTAACTTCAAAACAGGATATTTATAATTACAGTATCAAAGATTTTATAATAACAATATTGAGCAATGTATCTTCTAGGGAAAGATTTATACTGCATTTTGATAATAGCATTATAGAGAAGACAATAATGCTATTATTCAAAAATGAATATATCGTATGTGTTAATATGTTAAAGCAGTTATGCGAAACATTAAAATCAATTCATACAGAAAAAAATAATATCAGCGCTGAAGATATATTAGAACATTATTATAAAAATAACGATGTAATAACAGATACTAAAGAAGAGATACAATATCTAGGTATAAAAAAAGTAAAAAACAATAATAATAATTTAGAACTACAACACGCTACAACAAAAACTTATAAACCAAAAACAAGAAATATAGCAACCGATAAAACGATTAGTCATTTGATACATAATAAACATTTATTACGCAATGTATATTTATTCCTTCTTGAGTATTATGAACAATTTGGCGGAATAGGAGATGAAAATATTTTTCTTAAAAAGATGATTTATTTTTTTACGCGCCACGAAAAAACAAATAATAAAACATTATTACTACTTGATAACAGTGTTAATGATAAAATCACATCTCCAGATAATAACGAAATAACATTCCCAGATAGTGATAAAATAACATCTCCCGATAATGATAAAATAACATCTCCCGATAATGACGAAATAACATTCCATGATAATGATAAAATCACATTTCCCGATAATGATAAAATCACATTTCCCGATAATGATAATACGACAACTTTAGAAATAGAAAAATATAATCAGAATGATGATATCTTAAATTCGAAAAAGGGTGATGGCGCTATTATAAATACCATATGTCAAGATTTAACAATTGATGATTTCAGAATGTTGTTTTCTTATTTATATCTCGTTGCTAAAGATACCACCTCGGGAAGTTATAATATTGATAAAAATGTAGGTATAACACCACAAGGAATATTATTGTATATATCATTACGTAATTTAGCTTCGCAATTACAAAATACAAAAATACAATATAATGAAAAAGATATTGATAACGTTATTGATAAAATAAATTCCTGTTTACATTACCTTTTCACAGATATAAAAATAAAAACTATAACTATAACCTCAGCCAATTCACAAGAAGATTTAAGCGTTATATTGCACAACATTTGTTCCTATCTAGAAGATAAATATCCAATGTTAAAAGATTATAATAGTGCTACATTACGTGATTATAATTCTAATTCTCTAGAAAAGATTCCTAAGCATAATATTCCCAATTCAAACTCTCACGAAGACAATACACACATTGACGACAATATATTAAAGTATCCCTTGTCATCATTATATAACTTCACTGATGTCAAGTTGTTATTTTTTTTCATTCACTGTGTGAATAATTATGAAAGTAAGGATATATATGACATTATTAAAGACAATATTATTTCTCAAATAGGAAAAGATATTTATACATCACAAATTAAAACATACACATCATTATTTTCACAACACGATATAACCCAAACCAAGCCATTACAGCCTACTTCACCGATATTGCAGCAATCACAGTTATTACAAAGTAAAACAACGATGTTACAACACAATAACATAAGTGATGATGTTATAATTAAATTCTATAGTGCATGTTACTTATTATCTCTAGCAAAAGAATATGAATATAAAAAGGATAAAGATGTTATTTTAGAAAAAGGTGTCATGTTATATTGCAACGACAAACGTAATCTAATGCAAGATACCGTAATAGCAAAAATTATTAGTACAGATAAAGATTTACAAGCTACCTTTACAGAAATTATTCTAAAATTACTTTTTCACCAAAACTCCAAACAAGAGGAATATATTTTATTACTTGAAAAAGAAGATTTTAATATCGGAGTAGATATGATTATAGATACATTACATCATTGCAACGCAGAACAGATAATATCATTTCTCCAAAACGCTAACAAATGCCTCAAAACAAGATTATATGAAAAAATATACAATTATGCTGTTGAACATGGCAACAAAAACATAACATCATTTTTTGATAATATATTTAAAATGATAAATGACAACAATAACGTACATAATACTAGTGAAAGAAATATTGATATTAACATGATCAAAAATATTGTGACATTTTATTTTTTGTGTTCTGATGCACAATATAGATATTCCCATAAGCCAATGTTTTATCAAATGCAAGATAATATCACAATGCAGCCACATCTCAGCCATGATACTACAAAGCATATTTACTCCACTCTCATCGACATTTTATGTCTTGATAAAAAATATTTTAACGGATATATAAAGAATATATTCTTGCAGCATTTTTGTATTAACGCTCCTTCTTATAACAATATAATAATAGATGATAACATATACAATAATAAAAATGTAGCATTGAATTTCTATGTTAGGTATTTGTTGGTGTTGTGTGATCATATTTCCCAAAACACAATAGAGAAGGCTTCATATGAAATGATAACATCTAAACTTAAACTTTTAGAAGATAATATTTTCAGATTATATAATCTTTATAGAGCTAATAACAAAATAACATCTATACATCCCCATCAAAATACTATTGACGATATTATTCAACAAAATATTATTTGCGATGTTACTAAACAAAATATTATCGGCAATGTTACTCAACAAAATATAGATCAAGAATCTAAGTCTAAGATATATGATGACGATGATGATACAGAAATAGAAAGTTATGAGTTAATAAAAAAAACATATATCTTGAACGGAGGACTTGTATTCCTGTCACCCTTTTTTAATGTTTTATTTTCTAAGTTGGGGTTCTTACATCCTGAAACAGGATTGTTTAAATCATTTCTCTTTCAAAGTAATGCTGTACATACACTGCAATATATTATAAATAAAAGATACTCTAACCCAGAATGGAGGTTATTATTAAATAAAATTCTTTGCGGTATGGATTATAATGCTAACATATATAGCTCATTTGTTTTTAATGAAGATACTAAAATACAAAAACAAGAAATGTTGAAATTAAAACAACAATGTAAAGAGGTGATATTAACGTGTATAGATACTTGGAAAGAATTAGAAGTGTTAAAATCGTACAAGGAGTTTAAAAATGGTGTTAACGTCACCAATTTTACAAAGTATTTTTTAGCACGTGATGCTATGTTACATGTTTTCAAAGTACACTATAAACGCAAGACATTATATAAATACGTTATAGATATTTCTAGCAGATGTTATGATGAAGATATAAAAACAATGCCTTGGGATATAAGTACTCTATTCTTCCCATGGTCGCAAAATGTAATAAAAGTTCACAATGTAATAATACACTATGAAAAAAAATAAATAAAAATGTTACATATAAATATATTATGCTAGAAACTTTTTTATTAGTCTTACATTTTTTATACGTTGGCGGAGGAGATTGTACTATATTAGAATATCAAAATGATACAAAAAAATATTTGTATTGTATTGACTTTGGGGACAATATATCGTTAACAAAAAGAAAAACTGATGTAGTAAAGTATCTCGAAAAGTTAGGATGTAAAAATAAAAACACACAAAACAGTAATAATGAAGGTATTAAAAATGGTGATAATAACAATATGCAAAATAGTGATAATAACAATATGCAAAATGGTGATAATAACAATATGCAAAATAGCGATAGTGACATAGAGTTTAATTGTATTTTAACTCATCCTCATTTTGATCATTATCAATATTTGAGTCTCTTTAATAAAAATTTTGATATAAACAAGTTTTACTACAGTAACTTATACGACGATTATTCTAAAATCAATTTTACAGATAAATACCTTAACACCATATTTTATAATAAAAAAGTACGTAGCGTAGTTAACTCTTTTAGTAAAAAGCAAAAAAAACAAGTTTTTAGTGATGATATAATATTTAGCGATGAGAATATATGTGTAAAAGTTCTTTGGCCAACGAAAGATTATAAAGAAGAAAATAATGATTTCAACGATAACTCCATGGTAATACTAATAACATTACTTGATTCCAATAAGAATATAATCTTGATGGGTGATGCTGGGATAAAAGCAGAAAAAGAAATAATGAATAAATATCCTGAATTAAAAGATGTTGATATTATCAAAATAGGACATCATGGCCATTGTTCATCATCTTCACAGGATTTCATTGATAAAATGAATCCTAAAATAGTCATCAATAGTGCTGGACCACATTTATTAAGCGCTGGGCTTATAAATTTTCACACCAGGAAAAAGGTTATGCAAGCATGGCAAAGGTCACGTAATGGTGAGGCAAAAGTATATACAACATATAATCATGGTGATATAGTTATAACATATGACCCCAAAAAAATAGATTTCATAATTCAGAAATAATGTTTACTATGCCTAGTAGTCCTAAATTTTATATACTTAATATGTTTCCATATCCCTCAGGTGAGGGGTTACATGTCGGCCACGCATTGGGTTATATCGCAAGTGATATTTTCGCAAGGTATAAAAAAATGAAGGGGTTTAAAGTCCTCAATCCAATGGGGTTTGATTCTTTTGGTTTGCCAGCAGAGCAATATGCCATCCTTACTGGGCAGCATCCTGCAGTAACAACAGAGAAAAATGTACAGCATTACATCTCGCAGATGAAGAAGATGGAGTTAAACTTTGACTGGGAACGTATGTTTAACACCTCCAATCCTGAATATTACAAGTGGACACAGTGGATTTTCATACAGATGTTCAATAGTTTTTATTGTAAAAAAGACAACAGAGCACATAACATCAAAGACCTGTATATATATTTCTCTGACCATGGCACTGAGGGAATAGAAGAATACGTGTTCTGTAAAGACATAAAATATAATTTTACACCTGTAGAATGGAATAAGTTCAGCGAAGAGAAGAAGTATAAGATAAGTCTAGATTATAGGATAGCATATTTAGATGATATAGATGTTAACTGGTGTGAAGAGCTAAAGACCGTCTTAGCCAATGATGAAGTTAAAAATGGTGTTTCAGAAAGAGGAGGGCATCCTGTGATAAAAAAGAAGATGAGACAGTGGGCTTTGAGGATAACCTCTTACGCTGATAGATTGTTAAATGATCTTGACGGTTATAAAAAACATTATACTGATACAGATGTTAAAGTTTTTAATTCTGACCTAAAACCTGGGTTAGAGATAGAGAACAGAAATATAATACTAGCTATAATAAAACACTGTGAAGAAGATAAATATTTAGTCATTAGGTATAAACAGGATGGCTCTAGAGCCTTTTTAACAGGTGGTATTGAGGACAACGAAAAGCCAGAAGAAGCCGTAAGACGCGAGATAAAAGAAGAAACTGGGTATATAAACATAAAAACAATAAAAATGATTTGTGAGACAAAATGTACTTTTTATCATAAACGCAAAAATAAAAACTTACAGGAGTGGACATATAATTATTATGTAGAGCTATCTGATGCAAAAAGAGTTGATACCATTGCAGAAGAACAAGATATATTAGATTTTGAATGGGTAGAAGGCAACAATATAGAAGCTGTTATTAGCTATAAAGAACATTTTTATCCTTTTAGTGTTTTGAAAAATGATACTGTTAAAGAACCACTTCTTTGGCCAGAGTCAACGAAAGAAATGCAAAGAAACTGGATAGGGAAGTCAACAGGAGCAAATATAAATTTTAAAGTAGAAGGGTTAGATTATAGTATCACCATCTTCACATCTCGTCCAGAGACGATCTTTGGTGTGACATTTTTAGCTTTAGCAAAAGAGCATGATTTTGTAAAAAAATATTGTAATGATTTAGACTGCAAATGTTTTAATACAAGCACAGATGATAAGATGGGTATTAATACACACTATTATGCTATAAATCCTATTAATAACGAAAAAGTACCTATATGGATATCGAATTACATATTATCAGATTATGGTACTGGTGCTATCATGGCAGTGCCAGAGCTAGATGAAAGAGATAGATGTTTTGCAGAAAAATATAATATAGCCGTTAAACATATATTTACTGATGATAAATTTATAAATTCTGATTTTCTAAATGGTTTAACTGTTGAAGAAGCTAGAAAAGAAATCTTAATAAAGATAAAATCAAAAAATATAGGTTCCGCTGTTACAACATATCGCTTGAGAGATGCCATCTTTAGTCGACAGAGATATTGGGGAGAGCCTATACCTGTTTACTATAAAGACGTTACCATTGATGGGAATAGAGAGAAGTTGCCATTTGTTATTGATGAACAAGATTTACCATTACAACTGCCAGAGATAGATGACTTCACACCTACTGGATCAGCACCTTTAACACGTGCTAAAAACTGGAAATATAAAGGCTACGAGCTAGAGGTAAACACTATGCCAGGCTGGGCGGGGAGCAGTTGGTATTTCTTACGATATCTAGATCCGAATAATGATAAAGAGTTATGTTCCAAAGAAAAACTAGAAGAATTTGAGAATGTAGATTTATACTTAGGAGGGTCAGAACATGCTGTAGGGCATTTACTATATTCAAGATTTTACACCAAATTCTTATATGATTTGGGGTATATCAATTTTGAAGAACCTTTTAAAAAATTAATCCACCAGGGGATGATATTAAGTGAGT